>FLNV01000755.1_pt1 | contig 29698 bp, 21 predicted proteins | sample 1140351 | NCBI WGS metagenome assembly FLNV01 (sample SAMEA3878207, study PRJEB12797) | bioreactor metagenome | biome: Moose rumen | place: Sweden | collected 2011-10
GAAAGTACCACTTATAACAACACGGATTTGGAAACAAGGCCGTGTATAGCTTGACATGTACCCATAGAAAGGGATTACGCGAAGTTTGTTACCTCGTCGGGGCAATTTGTTCTCTATTTATAGAGGAAAGGTACGTAAAAAAGCGAAAGCACGCAACATATAGTATGGCATTGTATATCCCACATTATTGCACACAAAGAGCATTTCAGCTGATTTACAGCAATATACAAAATCAGAGATGTAAACCAAACACAACATTCCTCATCTCAAGAAATGATATGGAAAACACAAAAAAAGAGATAAACACCCCGAAAGGTGTCTATCTCCATTTTGGCCATTATAAGACGTGTCAAGCTTTCGCCTGCACAGCGGCGTGTTCTATAGCCAGTCCTGCCTTATATACCTCGATGTAGCGGTTAAAACCGGCTACATCATCGGCTGTTGGTGAAATCTCTGTGCCAGTGTTGCCAGCAAAGACATTCGTGTCAAGCCAGTCGGCCAGGTTCTGGTTCAAGGGATTATTAACGACGTATGAGGCCAACAGTGCAATGCCCCATGCACCACCCTCACCGGCTGTCTCCATAACAGAGATGGGCGAATTGAGTGCGGCGGCAAGCATGCGCTGGCCTACGCCTGCGGTCTTAAAGTAGCCACCATGTCCCGTTATTCGGTCCACCTTGACGTGTTCTTCCTTCAGCAGTATGTCATTGCCAAACTTCAGAACAGCTATGGCACCGTAGAGATGGGCACGCATGAAATTGGCCAGGTTGAAACGGTCATTGGCTGAACGCACGAACAGAGGACGGCCGTCGCTGAGCCCTGTGACTGGTTCGCCACTGACATAGTTGTAGCTGAGCAGTCCACCGCAGTCGGCATCGCCCTCAAGTGCCTTGTTGAAGAGCCGACCATACAGCTCGTTCATGTCAACGGGCACGCCAAGCATCTGCTGATACTCCTTGAAAAGACCCACCCAAGCATTGATGTCGCTGGTGCAATTGTTGCAGTGAACCATAGCCACGAGGCTTCCGTCGGGCGTGGTGACGATGTCGATAGGCTCGTATGGTTTTGAAAGATCTTTCTCCAGCACAATCATAGAGAAGCTGCTGGTGCCTGCCGATACGTTACCTGTGCGCTGCTTCACGGCATTGGTGGCGGCCATGCCGGTACCTGCATCACCTTCGGGCGGGCAGAAGGGTATGCCAGCCTTGAGGTGGCCGCTGATGTCAAGACGCTTTGCTCCAGCCTCGGTCAGGAAACCGGCGTTCTGTCCAGCCACCAGCACACGGGGGAATATGTCTTGCAGTACAAACGGGAAACCTTTTGACTCAAGGATATCATTAAATTTCTGCACCATTGTGGCATTGTATGTCTTGGTGTCAGGATCGACAGGTATCATACCCGATGCGTCGCCAACGCCAAGCACTTTCTCGCCAGTGAGCTGCCAGTGGATATAACCGGCCAAAGTTGTCTGGAACTTGATGTCGCTGACATGCTCCTCGTTGTCAAGAATGGCCTCATATAGATGGCTGATGCTCCAGCGCAGGGGTATGTTGTAGTTGAAGAGCTTGGAAAGTTCGGCGGCTGCCTTGCCTGTATTGGTATTGCGCCATGTGCGGAAAGGCACCAAAATCTCATCGCGGTCGTTGAAAGCCATATAGCCATGCATCATGGCCGATATGCCAATGCCACCAAGTATCTCTATATCGGTGTCATACTCTTTTAGCACATTCTTGCGCAGGTCAGCATAGCAGTCCTGCAATCCGTACCAAATGGCCTCGGTCGAATAAGTCCACAGTCCATCAACTAGCTGGTTCTCCCATTCGTGCGACCCTTGTGCAATTGGTTTGTTGTCCTGGTCAATGAGAACAGCCTTGATACGGGTGGAACCAAATTCGATGCCTAAAATGGCCTTTCCGGCCTCGATAGTTTGTTTTGCGTTCATTTGTTATAAGTGTTTTAGGTTTTTGTTGGCTGCAAAGTTAGGCTTTTTCCATTACACGGCCAAAGAATTAACTTAATTTTGTGGTTTGTTTTGCAAGTTCAGTCGCAAACCAACCTGTAGTCTCAGACTGGTGGGCTTGTCTTTGAAATAATTCTGTACAGGGCTGCCATTGTCGAAATAATGTGAAATGCCAGGTTCGGCGAAGAGCGACAGTTGCGGCAGTATAGCGTATTGAAGACCTAAGCTACCGCCGACGGACCACTGCATGCGGTCGCAGTCAGCCGTCTGCTTGACACCCTCTGTCTCCGTCTGTATGCTAACGTTCCAGTCGGCCTGTGCTGACGCAGTGAGATAACATCTGAAATTCTTGTGCTGCCATATACTATAGGACAGGCCCAACGGTATGCCTATATAGTGAAGCGTCTGCTCCATACTGTATTGCTGGCTACGCAGTTTCTGCGTGAACACTGAGTGCAACCGCGTGTAGATGATGCCAGATGTAAGCGAAAGCCTGTTGGTAAGCGGATAACTGACCGATACCCCAAGAGCCATAGGCATGTCGTGGTGTTGCTTCTCTTCGTAGCCTGTCAGGAAAATAGGTGCCTGGCAACTGGCTAACTGCATATTGGCGTTGGTGTTGGTGCTGTTGTAGTTCTGTGCCAGCATATCGGACATAAGAACGGCGTTGACATTATCCTGAATGGCCATACCGTTTGCAGCATATAGGCTGATGTCGGGGGTCGGTCTTCTTGTCGCTTCATTATCTGGTTGGCTGTTTTTTTGTTGTACTAAGAGTCTGTTCGTTTGTGGTACTAAGTGTCCGTTCGTTTGTGGTACTAAGTGTCCGTTCGATTGTGGTTTAGGTTGGCTGGTCGGCTGGCTACTTTCCTGGTTATCGACAATGGGTGTCTGTTCTGTTGCTTCTACTAGGTCATCGCCTTTATCTACGGGTAAGTCACTATTTACAGCAGGAGTTTGCACATTTTGCCTCTTGACCTCGCCTGGCGCAGGAGCGCCGACCTGAGCCAAAAACTCTTCTGGCTGTTTAATGGCAGGGGGCATGTTCACACCCCCGGCAGACTGGGGCATGTTTATATCCTCAGCAGACTTGGGCATATTCATGTCCTCGGCTAACGCAGAAGATGCTTCAGACATTTGTTGTTGTATCCACCATACCACTCCACCGCCGCAAATGAGTGCAACGACAGCCGCTGCCACTGCCCAACGTCGCAACGCAACATGTCGGGTACGAGGCGACTGCGGCATGGCAGCCTCAATGTCAGACCAGAGGTCGGCTGGTGGCGGCACCTGATGGTCGGCGAGCTTGTCGCGCAATTGTTGTGTCCACTTATCCTGTTTCATCTTTTCGCGAGTTCTTCCTTAATAATTATAGACAGCATTCTCTTCGCCCTGGAGAAGATAGACGACGAGGTGTTCTCCTTTATGCCAAGCAGTTCCGCTATCTCGCGGTGCGACCATTGTTCGAAGACGAAGAGGTTGAGAACCGTGCGGTAGTTGGCTGGCAGTCGGCCAATAAGTGTGAGCAGGGCATCTGTCGCAAGATTTCCGAAGTCAGGCTCCGCCTCGTCTTCCTCGTCTGCAATGTCAGGCAGATTGTCAGTCAGCGCGATGCGTGAGTGTGCCCGCAGGTGGTCTATGGCCTGGTGGCTCACTATGCGTGCCACCCACGACTTGAGTGTGCCCTCACCACGGTACTCGAACTGACCTATAGTGGTGAGTATCTTTACGAAACTGTCCTGCAACACGTCGCGCACCTCGTCGCGTTCTGGCACATACCTCAGGGCTATCGCCATGGCGTAGCCAGAGTAGCGGTCGTAGAGCCGTCGCATGGCATCCTTTTCACCGCTATGTATTGCCTCGAGCAGTTGTTTCTCTGTCTCCACGGCCTTTGTCCGGAGTATTAATACACCCGTTGTTTGGTGCTGTAGAAGAGGTTAACGGTGGCAGGCAGTTCATACACGTCAGACTGTCCTGTGGCCATGTCAGTGATAAGAAAGGCACAGAGAGGGATGCCCAGTGTCCACTGGCCTGTGATTTTCTGAATGACTGCATTAGCATTGTCCTGACAGAGCAGTCCAAAACGGTGGGGCTTGCCGTTGACATCTGCCACGAACGAACAGACATTGAAGCGCAGTGCGGCATTAGAACTCTGCAACGCCTCTGAGGAGAACGTCAAATACTGCGATTGCTCGCTGTAGCCCTGTTCATAGAGCCAAATCTCTGTTGCGACACTCTGCGGCTCAAAAATAGCGTTATCGTCGGTGGTCGCGCAGAGACTCAGCAGATATTCCTCTGGCAGTCTGACGCGCACGGGCGTTCCTACAACGAGGCGGGCTGTGTCCACCACCTGTTTGTTCACCGTCCACTCACCCTCGTAGATGGCAGGAGCCAGCGTTTCCGCATCGCTTTGTGCCGAGGCATCGTCTGTGCCATTTACGGAACAGCACGTGGTTCCAACGACAATGGCAGCTGTCAGCACCGGCAATAGCAGTCTTCTGCCTATTTCCTTCCTATTCCTCATAATCAATTATGTTTTTATATTATAACGGTGAAAAATGGAAATCCTGCACCTCTGAAATATCTTTTTTCATATCAATCTTGTATTTAACGCTTATTAAGATTTTCTGGTGCAGGATTTCAACGTGCTGTTCGTTTTTGAAGAAAAAACATCAAACTTCAAAACACAAATCAACCTTAAAAACAAACACAGCATGAAAAAGCAAAGCAAAACTATCCTCTATGTGGCCACACTCAGCCTGCTGGCCACAGCGTGTACAACCTCAGGCGAGAATGACTATCAGAGTGGGATGGAGATCTTTTCGGGAGATTACGATAGTACTGGCCCTGACGGTGGCACTGGAATGGAGAGAGGCGATCAGTTCGGTGAGTTTGCCGACAATCCCTTTGTCGATGCATCGCTCCAGCCCGTATCTACGTTCTCTGTCGATGCCGATGGTGCATCATACGCCATCGTACGACGCTATCTTACGAATGGATATAAGGTCAATCCCTCAAGCGTTCGAATAGAAGAGTTTCTAAACTACTTCACATTCAACTATGCAGAGCCTACCGACGGCCAGACGCTTGCAATCAATGCCGAGGTGGGCGTATGTCCTTGGAATGCTGGACACCATCTGCTGCGCCTTGGCATCAAAGGCAAAGAGTTGACAGCCGACGAGATGCCTCTCGCCAACTATGTATTCTTGGTGGATGTCTCTGGCTCAATGAACAGCAAAGACAAACTTGAACTACTGAAGTCAGGACTAAAAGAGATGGTCTATCATCTGAATCCTGACGATCGTATAGGACTTATAACCTACTCTGGTGAAGTCAAGAAACTGTTGGAATCCACACCCGTAAAAGAGGCCGCCACCATAGTCAATGCCATTGACCAGCTGAAGGCCAGTGGATACACAAACGGCGGAGAAGCGCTGAAGATGGCGTACGAGGAGGCAATTGTCAACTATGACCCGAAGCGAAATAACCGTATCATACTGGGAACAGACGGCGATTTCAACTTTGGCGTAACCGGTACAGAGCAGCTGACAGAAATGGTGGAGGGCTACGCTAAGAAAGGTATCTACCTGACCTGCCTCGGCTTTGGCCTGGGCAACCTGAACGACCAGATGATGGAAAGCATCAGCAACCACGGCAACGGCACCTATCACTACATAGACAGCGAGGAGGAGATGATGAAGGTCTTTGTGCATGAACGCGAGCGCTTCGTCAGCGTGGCCAACGATGTGAAGTGTCAGGTAACGTTCAATGCCGACGTGGTTAGCCAGTACCGTCTGATAGGCTATGAGAACCGTGTAATGGCTCAGGAGGATTTTGCCGACGATGCGAAGGACGCGGGGGAGATAGGTGCCGGACAGACAATAACGGCGCTATATGAAGTTGACATGAAAGACCTAACCAAGATAAGCCAAGTATTTGACATGGACTTTGCTACCTTCGACCTCCGCTACAAGCAATCGTTAGACGCAGAGAGCATACCCTTGCAACTGACGCTGAAAGCATCTGAGTTTTTCAAGAACTGTATTCCTTCTGACGATTTCTATTTTGCTGCAGGAGTGGCTACTTTTGGCTTGGTGCTACGCCAATCGCCGTATAAGGGTGAGGCTACAATTGACTTGGCTCGCGAGTTACTGACATTAGAACATGAAGAAGACCCTTATAACAATCGCAAGACACTGACAGAACTGATAGACTTGTACAAGGCAGAGTAAACGCCAAGGCCACGGGGCATAGTTTTGTCAAAAACATAGCTATCCTATAGAAAAAACAGTTTTCACGGATCAAACTGATTTAAGTCATGCTATCGGTCATTGACTTGGATAATCCGTTTGATCCGTGAAATCCGTTGTGATTGATTATACTTTACCTTACATATTTCTTGCCGTCCTTAATATACAGGCCGCGACCCGGCTCAGACAAATGGATGCCTTGAAGATTGAAAACTGAAGATTGGGAATTGAGTGGTGTCGCAGCAGAGTGAGGAATGACATCGATGGATGTTGACGGCTTGTCGCCAATACGGAAGAGTTTCACGCCATGGCTGGGAACGTTGGTTGACAAAATTCCTGTAGCCGTACCTGCACTCTGTCCCTCCCATACATCGTGGAGAGGCACTGTCTCTGTAGGTTGATAACCAAGCAGAGTGAGGTCAAACTCATATGGCAACTTCTGCGTTACATAGAACAGGAACTCCATTGTTGTGCCACTGGACGATGTGTTATCGGTGTCGCACGAAGAGTCGTAGCCACACAGGGCGCGGAAGGTCTTGTAGTTGTGCCCCTCGGGCAGATTGTATATCAGCGTACACTGGGCGTTCAGGCCAAGTCCGGTAGTGTATGTCTGTCCATCGACACGCAACGGCTGTCCCTCCACGTTCTGATTAGTGTGCAGTGAGCCCCAGTCGGAGGTATATGATGCAGGCGACAGAGTGGTGAGCGATGTCTCATTTCCTTCTGCGTCTATGAGTACTGGATTAATCAGGTCGGCACGGTCGTAGGCAAAACCATCTCCCCAGTCGCTAACCACAATCTTCAGCTGCTCGCCGCCAGTAACATCAGCCTCTAACACCACAGACTTGGTTCCGTTGCGACTTATTAGTCCCGAGCGTGCAGCGCTGTTGTCCTGCTCATCTGTCAGCGGGTTCTGGCAGAACACCATGAATCGAATGGTGGTGGTAGCTCCGGTCTGCCCTATGCCCGAATCGTCTGCAGCCGCCATGGCGCGAAAGCGTGCCACGTCCATATCGTCAGGTATCTGGAAGAAAATGGCTGCGTTGGCATCTGTCGAGAAGCCGCGTTCGTAGGTCTGGCCCAAGACTTTCATTGGACCGCCATTGTCAACGTTCTTGTTCTCATAGACACGGTTGAAATAGCTCTTTGTGTATTGGCGGGTCTTGTAGGTACCAGTCAGCAGAACCTCTGTACCGTCGCGCAGCACCAGTGTGGGATTGATCCAGTCGCCATGGTCGTAGTTGTAATTGTCGCCGCCATCATCTACAACCAGCACAAGTGTCTTCTCACCTTCAGGCCATTCGATGTCCACATCGACGGCATGGCCATCGGTAGTGTAGGATATAATATCCGACTTGTACAGAGCTTTCTGTCCCACGACCCATCGGTTGTTGTCGCGCTGGAAGAGGGCCAGGTAGCGAGTGTCTCCGATATGCGATGTCCAGGCCACGCGCCCCAGATCGTCGTCGTCCATCACCCTGTGGGCCTGCTCGCCATACTTATGCATCGTCAGATATTCCTCATTATTGAGTAGCGACAGTGTGAAGGCATCGTTGCGCGTCATCTCGCCGCCAAAGAAAAGTGGCGAGTGGCAAATGCCCCATAGCGTCATCATGGTTAGCTGCTCGTTCTGAGTGAGGTTGGTCCAGCGGCCACTCTGCGCTGAGGTATAGCCAGGGTCGGCTATGGTCATGGCTATCTGTCCCAGCGGCAGCATGTCGCAATCGGCATAGTTGCCGGGACGACTGTACTGGCTCCACTCGTGTGCCTCGTTGAACACTGCATCTACAGCACTCCAGTTGTCCCACAGGTCGTCCATCATACGCCACATGTTGGCATTGGCCAGACATTCCTCCGCATACTGATACTGGGTCTTGCCAGGTGAAAGAGAGAGGACCATGGGGCGACCCGTCTGGTCGATGGCCTGCCTTATCATGTGGATTTCATCGGTATAGAAGGGACGCGAAAGGTCGTCAACCTTCAGGAAATCAACTCCCCACTCAGCGTAGAGGTCCATAATTGAATTGTAGTATAGCTGGCCGGCGGCATTATTGCGCACGAGCAGATTGTCCTTCAGCCAAGTGCAAGGCGAGCTGGTACCGTTGTACACTTCCGTCCACGGGGTCTGTTCGCTGTCTTTCAGCTTGTATGACGAGCCTACGACGCTCTTGGGTACACCACGCATTATGTGGATGCCAAATTTCAGGCCCATGGCGTGCAGCTTGTCAGCCAGAGGCTTGAAGCCAACGTTCTGTCCATCTACCATGCAGGAGGGGAAACGACTGGGCGATGGCAGATAGCGGCCATACTCGTCAAGAACATAATCCTGTGTACCGCGCTGGTTGTAGTTGCCACCCCCAAGGGAAGGGTGGTTGCAATACCACCTGATGTCTATCACAACATACTCCCAGCCTAACTCCACCAATCCGTGATTCACAAGATACTGCGCATTTTGCATGACCTCAGCCTCTGTCACGGACGAGTAATAACAGTCCCAGCTGTTCCACCCCATGGGTGGTGTAATTGCCCATGTGCGAAAAGGAGCTATATCCGATTCTTGTGCCGGACAGTCAGACACGTGGCCAGACAGAGCGAAAACAGCGAGAAAAGAGTATATAAGCCTTTTCATATTACTAATGACAAATTACGTATATATAATATTAATGTGTATTCTAAAAAAAGTGGAAAGTAAAGGTTTCTGTTCCCATTTACTTTCCACAAGAATTTAATTAGCAGAGAGCTTTATTCAGCATGAAATAAACCTCGTTATTTCGTAGTGTCTGCTTGAACTCAGAGGTCTTGGTGTCCTTGTTGATCCTGACATACTCGATACCGAGCATCTCAGCGAAGTCCTCCCAGTACTCTTCGGTGATGTCGTACGAGAAAGCACTGTGGTGCGTGCCACCGGCCAGTATCCAGGCGCCGGCGCCAATCTCGAACGTTGGCTGCGGCACCCAGAGGGCGCTGGCCACGGGCAGGTTGGGCATGGGCTTCGGCTCGATGCACTCCACCTCCTGCGAAATGAGACGGAAGCGGTTGCCCAGATCGACAACGGTAGCCTTTATGCCGCGGCCCACCTTCGAGGTGAACACCAGACGGGCGGTCTGCTGCTTGCGGATGCCGATGCCGAGGAAGTGAACCTCCAGCTTGGGCTTGTCGACGGCGATGAGCGGGCACACCTCCAGCATGTGGCTCTGCAGACACGACGAGCGGTCGCCGGCAAAGTTGAGCGTGTAGTCCTCAAGGAACGAGCAGCCGGTGGGCAGACCCTGCGAGATGACCCACAGCGTGCGATAGAGGCAGGCGGTCTTCCAGTCGCCCTCGGCGCCGAAGCCGTAGCCCTCTTCCATCAGGCGCTGCGAAGCCAGACCGGGTATCTGGTCGAAGCCGCAGAAGTCGGGGGCGTCGATGTCGGCATCGCCCAGGTCGTCGAAATTGGTGGTGAAGGCGGTGGCGCCCTCATCCTTCAGCACGCGACGCAGGGCAATCTCAGCCTTGGCGGCATTGTGTACCTTCTGCCAATATACCTCCTCGCCGCTCTCGTCTATCTTGATGGTGTAGAGCTTCTTGTACTCCTCTACCAGCTCGTCGGCCTCCTTGTCGGTCACCTTCTTGAAGTAGTCCATCAGGCTGCTGACGGGATAGTAATCGACATGGTAGCCCAGACGCTGCTCGAACTCCACGCGGTCGCCATCGGTCACGGCCACGTTGTTCATGTTCATGCCGAACATCAGGCAGCGCACGTTGTGGGCATCGGCCACACCGACGGCCACGCGAGCCCACACGGCAATCTGCTTCTGGGCCTGCTCGTCCTTCCAGTAGCCGCAAACCACCTTGCGTGGAATGCGCATGCGTGTGCAGATGTGGCCGAACTCGATGTCGCCGTGGGCGCTCTGGTTCAGGTTCATGAAGTCCATGTCCATGGTCTCCCAAGGTATCTCAGCGTTGTACTGTGTGTGGAAGTGCAGCAGGGGCTTCTTCAGTGCCTGCAGACCCTTGATCCACATCTTGGCGGGCGAGAAGGTGTGCATCCAAGTGATGACGCCCACGCATTTCTCTTCGTTGTTGGCAGCCAGCATGACCTGCTCCACTTCCTTTGAGCTGTTGGCCGTGCCCTTATAGACAATTTTCACGGGTATGTTGCCGCTCTTGTTCAGGCCCTCGACCATCTCCTTAGAGTGACCGTCAACTGCAACGACTGCGTCGCCACCATAGAGCAACTGTGCGCCAGTCACCCACCAAATCTCAAAATCTTTAAACATAGTAGTTGGCCCCCCTCTAACTCCCCCGAGGGGGAGGACCGTAACAGGGCTCGGGTCTTCAGTCATTGATATTTTTGATAGTTTTCTATAACATCGGCTTAATGCTTCTGTCCTTTCTGTCCATAGTAAGCATTTGGACCGTGCTTGCGGTTGTAGTGCTTCTCCACCAGCAGCGGGTTCATCGTGGTGTTGGGGTTCACCGAGAACGACACGAAGGCCATCTTGGCACACTGCTCCATCACCTTGGCGTTGTACACGGCGTTGTCAGGCGACGTGCCCCACGAGAACGGGCCGTGGTTCTTCACCAGCACGGCAGGCGTGTGGTCGGGGTTAATCTTGCGACGGTTCAGTATCTCATCGACTATGACGTTGCCCGTTTCCAGCTCGTACTGTCCTTCCACCTCTTCCTTGGTCATGTCGCGCGTGCAGGGAATGTCCTTGTAGAAGTAGTCGGCATGGGTGGTACCGATGTTGGGGATGTCGCGTCCTGCCTGTGCGAAGGCGGTGGCATAGGTCGAGTGCGTATGCACCACGCCCTGAATGTTGGGGAACGCCTTGTACAGCACGAGGTGTGTGGGCGTGTCGCTCGATGGGTTCAGTTCTCCCTCCACGACCTTGCCTGTTTCCAGGTCCACCACTACCATGTCCTCAGCCTTCATGTCGTCATAGCTGACGCCCGAGGGCTTAATCACCACAAAGCCCTTCTCACGGTCTATGCCCGAGACGTTGCCCCAAGTGAAGATGACCAGTCCTTGCTTTACCAAGTCAAGGTTGGCCTTGAATACTTTCTGCTTAAGTTCTTCTAACATTTCTTTAAAGTTTGAATATCGGATCTTCGTTATATACCTTCTGATTGAAGCGATAGAGAGCGGCTCCGCGCTTGGAGGAAAGCTTGTCTATGAGGTCGGTCTTCTCTATGAAGTCCAACTCCTTCACCTTCTTGCGGAAGTTGCGCTTGTCCAGCTCAATGCCCATGACGGCCTCGTACAGGTGCTGCAGCTGTGTCAGGGTGAAGTAGTCGGGCAGCAGGTTGAAGCTGATAGGCTCGGTGCGTATCTGGCGGCGCATCAGGGTGAGGGCTGCACGCACCATCTCCACGTGGTCGCTGTAGAGTGAGGGCAGCTGCTTGATGTCCACCCACTCCACGTGGTGTTCGGCCATCAGTTCGCGGTTGTAGTCCTTCACGTTGATGAGTGCATAGTAGGCCACGGAGATGACCCGTTCGCCCGGGTCACGATTGACGCGGCCGAAGGCCCCAACTTGCTTCATATAGATATTGGTCAGTCCTGTGAGGTTCTCCAGTGTGCGCGAGGCTGCCTCGTCGATGCTCTCATGCTGTCGAACGAAGCCGCCGTACAGGCTCCACTGTCCTCGTCCAGGGTCCATCTGCCGCTTGCCGATGAGCAGGCGGAGCTGTCCTTCCTCGAAACCGAAGACCAGACAGTCCACCGCCACCAGCAGCGGCGTGTGTTCTTGATAGAATGTGGTCATGTCAAGTTGGTTACCAGAAGTAAGCGTAGAAGCAAGCGCAGAGACCAATCACGATGAGTGAACCAATGATGTCGAATGCGCCCCAGCTCTCACGGATGCTCTTCTTGAAGTCGGCCGAGAAGGTTATGGCATCCACCTGTGCCTTCGAGGGAGCCGGTGTGAAGAAGCTGACCACCACCATCAGACAGATGATGAACACCAGCAGCCAGCACTCGAAGACCAGCCAGTTGGTCTGCCAGAACCATGTGGTGTTCTCCCAGAAGGCGCCGTCCATCGTGGCCTTGCCCGTATCGGTTATCACGTTGGTCACCAGGCGCAGCATGCCCACGCAGAAGCCGCCTATGAGGCCCCATTCGCCTGCCTTCGGGGTAATCTTCTTAGAGAAGATACCCAGGGTGAACACGGCCACCATGGCCGGTGCCAGCAGCGACTGGATGCCCTGCAGATAGCTGTAGAGCGAGCCGAGGCTCATCATCACAGGCATCCAGGCGAGGCCCAGCAGCACCACCACCACCGTGGCGGTACGGCCCACGAACACGTAGTGAGCCTCGCTCATGCCCTTCTTCATAGGCTTGTAGAAGTCCTCGGTGAAGAGCGTGGCGCAGCTGTTGAAGAAAGCGGCCAGCGAAGCCACCAGAGCGCAGACGAAGCCAATGGTCACGATGCCCTTGATACCTGCGGGCAGGATGTTCTTCACCATCAGTGCGAAGGCGGCGTCGGTGTCTTCCATCACGAAGCCGTTGATCTCAGGATGCTGAGCCAGTGCGGCTGCAATCATGCCAGGGATGAGGAACATGAAGCAGGGCAGGATCTTGAAGAAGCCAGCGGCGATGGTGCCACGGCGGGCGCGGGCCATCACGGCTGCATTGTCCTCACCGGGCACCTGGCCAAGCACACGCTGAACGATGTGCTGGTCCGTACACCAGTACCAGAAGCCTATGATGCAGGCTCCGATGAACACTACGTAGCCGGGATACTCAGCATACATGGGGTCGCCCGGGTCTGTGTGGAACATGTGGTTGATGCCGTAGCCGTCGTGCATGGCGCGGGCGGTGTCCATCATGGTGCCCCAGCCTTCCACCACGCTGCCGCCGCCGAGGGTGGCCAGACCGAGGAAGAGCACGAGGAACGAGCCTATGATAAGAATAGGCGTCTGGATAGAGGAGAGCGTCATCACGCCCTTCATGCCGCCGAACACGGTGAACACGGCCGTGATGGCTATCAGGCCGATGGCGCCCACCCAGAAGTTCAGTCCCAGCAGATACTCGAAGAAGATACCACCCGTAAAGGCCGTCACACTGACCTTGGTCAGCACGTAGGCCACCAGCGTGATGATGGAGAGCCACGAGCCCGTGCGCTGGGTGTAGCGGAACTTCAGGAAGTCGGGCATGGTGATGATCTTGCCCATCTTCGTGATAAGCAGCTGATAGAAGGGCACGAACAGCCAGCCGAGGATGAGGATCATCCAGCCCTGCATCTCCCAGTGGGCCATGCCCACGCCGTCCTTGGCGCCGGTGCCGGCCAGTCCCACGAGGTGTTCCGAGCCGATGTTGGCGGCAAAGATGGCCATGCCGATTACATACCAAGGCTCGCCCTTACCGAAGAGGTAAGCCGACGAGTCCTCGCCCTTCTGGGCTTTCTTGTCTTTCCAGATGGCGTACCACACGGCTGCCACCACTCCTAACAGGCCGATGGCGAGTATCGCCCAGTCGAGCCAGATAAATTCATGTGAACTCCAGTTCATTTTTAATTGAAGATTGAAGATTGAAGATTGAAGATTGGGCTAACGCCGTAGTTATTCGTTCTTGCAATCTTAGGTTAATTTTTTAAGTTTTGTTTTGTACTTTTTATGATGTTGATGAGTGTACCTGTGATGTTGTTGTTGTCTTTTATGATGGAATTAAACGCATTGTCATCAATGTAATCCGTATCATGCAGCAACTCCAACCAGTATTCAGTCTCGTTTGATTCCTTGAGTGCGATGTTGAGTTTGTTGATAAAATCGAGCTTACTTTGCGCATTCACACTTTCGCGAACATTTGCTCCAATGCTCGTTCCACTTCTCAGCACTTGCTTAGACAAAACATATTCATGCTTGTCGTTGCACAAATACTGATAGAGCCTAACAACACGTACAGCGAAAGTCTTACTAATGGCAAGAATCTTGTTGTCATTTTCCATGCTGCAAAGTAATTTTCAATCTTCAATCTTCAATTTGTTTCACACTAAACTTGTACGCAGCGTGGCTGTAGTAGGGCTTCTCGGGAGTTACCACGGGACTGATCCACTCGGGGTGGTTGGGGCTGTCAGGATACTTCTGGCTCTCCAGGCAGACGCTGACGTGCTGCGGATACTTCTTGCCCAGCTTGCGAACAATGTTCTCTTCGCCTCCAACGCCCTGGAAGTTGCCGCTATAGACCTGCACGCCAGGCTCGTTGGTGTACATCTCCATGAAGATGCCGCTCCGGGGGCTGTAGAGCGAGGCACACACCTGCGTGTCGTCGCCCTTGGTGTTCAGACACCAGTTGTGGTCATAGCCGTGGGCATTCTTTGTCTGGTAGTATTCCGACTTTATGCTGTCGCCAACGGCGTGCGGCGTGCGGAAGTCCATGGGAGTTCCCTCGACCGGCAGTATCTTGCCTGTGGGCATGTAGCTGAAATCGGCCTCGGTGAACGAATCGGCATTCACGTAAAGCACCTGGTCGTAGGCGGCGTTCTCCAGATCGCCGCTCAGGTTATAGTAGTTGTGGTTGGTCTGGTTGACTATGGTTGGCTTGTCTGTGGTGGCCTCCCATGTGATGTCGAGCACATTGTCTGCTGTCACCTTATAGGTTGTGGTGGCAACCACGTTGCCCGGGAAGCCGTTCTCGCCGTCGGCAGCCGTAATCTGTAGCTTGATGAGCGAGTCGTTCACCTCCACCACGTCGTAAACCTGGTTCATCCAGCCAGTGGCGCCGCCGCCATGCAGGCAGTGTATGCGTGTGTCGCCCTCGTGCGGGTCGTTCTGCCGCAATTGGTATTCCACGCCGTCGAGTTTGAACTTGCCGTCGCAAATGCGGTTGGCATAGCGTCCGACGCTTGAGCCGTAGTCGGTGGGAGAGTTGAGCGTGTCGGCATACTGGGCGATGTTGTCGAAGCCCAGCACCACGTCGGTGGGCTTTCCGTCCTTGTCGTTCACCACGAGCGAGACCACGCGTCCACCGTAGTTGGTGATGCACACCTCCATACCCTGCTGGTTCTTCAGGGTGTAGAGCTTCACAGGCTTCTCGTTGATGGTAGTGTCAAACTTTGCCGGATCGAGGCCCGACAGGGTGAGTTGTGAGTCAGGGGCACCGCCTCCTGCACATGCTGTCAGCAGAGCAACGCCCGCTGCCAACGGGAAAAAGATACCGTTTTGGTTCTTCATTTGTTGTTGTTTTGTGTTAATAGTTATTGTATTTTCAACATGACTTTTTCTGTGGGTGAAGGGCCGGATTTGCCCTACATTCAGATTTCGGGTGTAAAATTACATCTTTTTTTTCAAACACAAATCAATTTACGTATTTTTTTTTCATTTTTCGCAGCAAAAGCAGCAAGAGTTTTCTGTACATTTAGAATGGAAACGACATTCCGTTGTTGAATTTCGTGCTACAGAACCAAAATTCTTTGTCTCTGTGCGCGCCAACGGATTTTCCATTTCATCGCAACTGAGCCTCCGTTGCATCGTAACGGGAGCTCCACTACAGTGTGAAACGGCCCCCGTTACAGTGTAAAAGGGCCTCCGTTGCAGTGTAACGAGGCCTAATTTGCGCAGCAAAATGACCGCCGTTTTGCCAACAGCTTGACATACAGCGTCATAGAATACGTGCCTTAGAATTAGGTTTTTCTCTGCCATTTCACTTTTGCTTAAAAATATTCGATTCTACAGGTGGATAGTTGTGTTAAAGTTTTCTAATGCGTGCACTGCAGGTGTGGTTTGGCAAAACAGCGCAGAAAGGTTGTTCCGTAGTTTTTGCACACGGCAAGGAATTGTGCAAAATCAAGTCTTTTGCGATTGTCGTCAATTTTCAAAGTACTGTTTTTGTATTTTGAAAAACATTGCATACCTTTGCCACGAAGAATATAGTAAGGATATGAAAATAGGTATTATTGTTGCGATGGACAAGGAGCTGGAGCAGCTCCGTGAGGTGGTGGCCGGCGGCAGCCGTCGACATTGCATTGTGCTTCAGAAGTGCGGCATTGGCAAGGTGAATGCAGCCATAGGAGCCATGCGCATGATAGAGACGTACCATCCCGACCTGATTGTTTCAAGCGGCTGTGCAGGCGGTGCAGCCGACGGTCTGCACATAGGGCAGTTGGTGGCGGGCAGCACAGTGGCCTACCACGATGTCTATTGTGGCCCGGAAACAGCGGCAGGCCAAGTGCAGGGTCTGCCAGCCCGCTATGACGCACCTGCCGCACTGATAGCAAAGGCCGAGGCCGTCGGAGCCAAGACCGGACTGATAGCCAGCGGCGACTGGTTTGTGAGCAGTGCCGCAGAGATGCACGCCATCAAGCAGCGCCAGCCAGAGGCTATTGCCGTTGACATGGAGAGCGCTGCCATAGCCCAGGTGTGCCACATGAATGGTGTGCCCTTCCTCTCGCTGCGCATAATCAGCGACCTGCCACTTTCGGACGAGAACATCGAGCAGTATGCCGACTTCTGGTCGCAGATGGCCAACAACTCATTCCAGGCCACCAAGGTGTTTCTGGCACGGCTTTGAGGATTGAAGATTGAAGATTGAAAATTGAAGATTATTTTGAATTGACATGACTATAGCTTCCTTACTCTGGGTGGACGACGAGGTGGAACAGTTGCGCGCCCACATACTCTTTCTGCAGAAAAAAGGCTACGACGTGACAACTATCAACAACGGCGCCGATGCAATTGAGCTGTGCCGAGAGCGCCCGTTCGACTTGGTGCTGCTGGACGAGCAGATGCCTGGCCTGAGCGGGCTGGACACCCTGGAAAGAATAAAAGAGCTGCGTCCGTCCATGCCTGTGGTAATGGTCACAAAGAGTGAGGAAGAGGACATAATGAACCAGGCCATCGGCCGCAAGATAGCCGACTACCTGATAAAGCCCGTCAATCCCAACCAGATACTGCTGACGCTGAAGAAGAACATCCACCAGCGCGAGATAGTGACCCAGGTCACCCAGAATGACTATCAGCAGAGCTTCAGCCAGATATCAATGCAGATAAGCGATTGCCGCACATGGGCCGACTGGGCTGAACTGTACCGCACGCTGGTGCGCTGGGAACTTCAGTTGAGCGAGGGCGACACGCAGATGAGCGACATGTTGCGCATGCAGAAAGAGGAAGCCAACCAAGGCTTCGCCAAGTATGTGCGCCAGCACTACATAGAATGGGTGAAAGACGCGTCAAGGCCGGGCAACGTGTCTGCCGACCGGCCTATCCTCAGCACTGAGGTTATGAAGCGCAAGGTGTTCCCCCTGCTGGACCAGGGGGAGAAGGTGTTCCTTGTCGTGATAGACAATTTCCGCTACGACCAGTGGCGCATGCTCTCACGCGAGATAGGCGACCTGTTCGACATTGAGGACGACATATATCAGGCCATACTGCCCACGGCCACCCAATATGCACGTAACGCCATCTTCAGCGGCCTGTGGCCCGCACAGATAGAAAAGATGTTCCCCGAGCTGTGGGTTGACGAAGACTCTGAGGAGAGCAAGAACCTGAACGAGGCACCGCTTATCAAGACACAGATAGAACGCTTCCGCCGACATGACAGCTTTTCTTACACGAAAATCAACAATTCGTCTGAGGCAGAGCATTTTATCCAGCAGCTCAACCAGATAGAGAAGAACGAGCTTAACGTTGTGGTGTTCAACTTCATTGACATGCTGTCGCATGCCCGCACAGAGAGCCGCATGGTACGCGAGCTGGCCAATACCGAGAGCGCCTATCGTAGCATATCCCTCTCCTGGCTGCGCCATTCGGCAGTGGCCGACTTTTTCCGTCTGCTGGCCGACAGCCACTACCGCGTGGTGCTGACCACAGACCACGGCTCCATACGCTGCACGAAGCCTGTGAAAATAGTGGGCGACCGCAACACCAACACCAATCTGCGCTACAAGCTGGGCCGCAACCTGGCCCATCAGGACAAGTCGCTCTTCGTCATACCCAATCCGCAGGAGGCACAACTGCCATCGCCCAACCTTTCCACGTCGTATGTCTTTGCCACTGGCGACTCCTTTTTCGCCTATCCCAACAACTACAACTACTACGTCTCATACTACCGCGATACCTTCCAGCACGGCGGTATCTCGATGGAAGAGATGCTCATACCCATCGTCACACTGACTCCCAAGCGCCGTTGAAGCTGTCCGTCATCATACCTGTCTATCGTGTCGAGGCAACACTGACACGATGCCTGCAAAGCATCGCGGCGCAGGACATGGACGGCATGGAGCTGATACTGGTTGACGACGGGTCGCCCGACCGCTCCGGACAGATGTGCGACCAGTGGGCAGACGGATACAAGGGCAGCGTAAAGGTGGCACATCGGGCCAACGGTGGTTTGTCGGCGGCACGCAATACAGGCCTCTCGCTGGCTACAGGCCAGTACGTCACCTTTGTCGATAGCGATGATTTTCTGGCTCCTAATACCTACCGCCCACTGCTGCAAGAGCTGGAGCTACACCCAGAATACGACATACTGGAGTTTCCCGTCTGCCGTTTCCACGGCTCTGCACGCCAGTCGATGCTGACGTTCCGGCCGCAGGCATACAGAGACATGCGCCAGTATTGGTTCTCGGCCCAGACATATACCCACTGCTATGCATGGAACAAGATATACCGGCGAGAGCTGTTCAGCTATGAACAGTTTCCCGAGGGGGTGCTTTTCGAGGACACGTGGGTCTTGCCCCGCCTGCTGCTAAGGTCCAGCTGCGTGGCCACAAGCGACCAGGGGCTGTACTACTACAGCGACAATCCCAATGGTATCACCGCCACCGCCGACGGACAGACACTGAAGAGTCTGCTGAACGCACACCTTACGGCCATGAATATATTCCCGCTTGACGATTCGCCAGAGTGCGACATATACTATCTTCACGTTGCCAACATACAGATCATGGTGAGCGAACAGACGGGCGACGTGCCGCTGCTGCCTGCCAGGCACATCACGAGTACAGCTCGGCTGAAGGGAGTGGGCAGAGTGAAAGCCTATATTAATAATATCCTTGGTATCAACATGCTATGCAAAACATTCAAAGTAATACATCACTTCAGGAGTCCCCGCTCGTAAGCTTCATCATACCGAGCTATAATCTGCCGCCTGACATGCTGCGTGAGTGCATAGAAAGCATCACCAAGCTGACGCTTCGTCCGATTGAGCGCGAAATAATTCTTGTTGACGACGGATCGGACTGCTGTGCCTTTGACCTGCTGGCAGAATACCAAGACATTATCATATATATAAGACAGAAAAACGGAGGTCTAAGCAGTGCCCGCAACCTGGGTCTAAGAATGGCCACAGGCAAGTATGTCCAGTTTATAGACGGCGACGATCGGTTGCTGTCAGGTCCTTACGAACACTGTCTCGACGCTGCGCGGTTCCAGAACATCGATGTTGTCATGTTTGACTTTACTTTCGCAGACAAGCCACTGGACGTATATGAAGACATGCCCATACAGAGCGGTACAGAAATAATGCGCCATCAGAACCTGCACGGCTCTGCATGCGGCTATCTTTTCCGCAGGTCAATTCTCGGCGAACTGCAATTCACCAAAGGCATATACCATGAAGATGAAGAGTTCACGCCGCAACTGCTGCTAAGAGCCGATAGCGTATTGCGGACAAACGCACGCGCCTATTTCTACCGAAAGAGGGAAAACAGCATAACCAGCAGCAAAGCAAAAGAAGACAACGACAAGCGTATAGGCAGTATGGTAGATGTAATACTGCGCCTGAACACATTGTCGGATCGGTTGCCGCAGGATGAACGTCTGGCTGTGTTGCGACGTGTCCATCAGCTGACAATGGACTATGTTTACAAGATTATCAAGACAGACGGCCAGCATTTGGAAGAACACCTTCAGCCCCTGCGCCAGGCAGGGCTCTTCCCCCTGCCCGACCGCGACTATACACAGAAATACCGATGGTTCCGCAGATTGAGCAGCTCAAAATACGGCATGAAATTGCTGAAAACGCTCATACCTCTTACGCATGAACGATAGCATGACATTCAACACCGAGCAGCAGGACGTAATACACATCAGCTACGGCCGCCATCTGGTGCTGGCCCCTCCGGGCTGCGGCAAGACCGCCGTACTGGCCGAGCGAGTCAGGTATGCATTGCAACAGGGCTTGAAGCCAGAGGATATGGCATGTCTGACCTTCACCAACCGTGCTGCACGCGGCATGCAGGAGCGTATAAGCCATGATGGCGCAGGCGGCCTGTTTGTTGGCAACGTGCACCGTTTCTGCTCACGTTTTCTCTTCGACACGGGACTGGCCGGGCAAGGGGCCAGCATTATAGATACAGACACGTCGATGAGTATCATTGCCGACTATATGGGGGAAGACGAGCTGCTGGTGCTGGGCGACAACCGCCGCCGACAGCAGTACTCGCAGGTCATAAACCTGCAGCACCTGATGTACCAGTGTGTGCGCCACTACCCGTCGCACCTGATGATACACCGCGAGGCCCTGAAGCCTGCCCTGCTGCGCCAGCTGTGCAATGCCTTCGGGCTGCCTTATACACAACAGGCAACCATACAACTCTATGAGGGAATAGACCACTATCACGAAGCCACACCCGCCCTGCCACTCGACTTAGAGGCCAAGACACTGCTGCAACAGCTATACGGGGCCCGCTGCTACGAACGGTACAAGCGCGACAACCAGCTGATCGACTTTGCAGACTTGCTGCTTTATACCTACGACGCGCTTTCGGCCAACAACGACGAGCAGCCTACCATACACCGCTTCAGCTGGCTGCAAGTGGACGAAGTGCAGGACCTGAGTCCACTACAGCTGACCATCATAGACCTGTTTTCGACACCCGATGCCACCGTGGTGTATCTGGGCGACACCCAGCAGGCCATCTTCTCCTTTATGGGAGCCAAGAGCGACACGCTGCTACAGCTGCGCAAGCGTTGCGGTGAGCAGAACCTGCACAACTTCTTCAGGAACTACCGCTCACCAGCCTATCTGTTAGACGTTTACAACACCTACGGCACCCGTCAGCTCGGCCTGCCGGCTGACATGCTGCCCAGCACAGACAAGCACCCCACCCCACCCGCCGACGCGCTACGCCTGCTGCACTATAAAGACACACTGGGCGAGGTGCAGGAGGTGGCACGCTTAGTACAGAGGCTATATCACGAACACCCAGAGGAGAGCATTGCCGTAATAGTGGCCTACAACAGCGATGCCGACGACGTGAGCCGACAGCTCAGGTCGCCTCACTTCAAAATCTCAGGGCAGGACGTCTTCGCCACGCCAACACTGCGCTTGCTGCTGGCCCACATGGCAGTGCTGCACAGCGAGTACAACCTGATAGCCTGGGCAAACCTGCTGACGGGACTGAAGGTCTATGCCACCAATGCAGCTTCGCGCAAGTTTGTGCATGAGCTGCAACGGCTCGGCATCTCGCCAGCCGACCTGCTCATGTTGCCAGGTACGACATATACCGCATGTTTCACGCAGAGCTATGAGCAGCAGGACATAGTCATATTCGACACAGAGACAACTGGCCTCAACATTTTCGAAGACGATGTAGCCCAGATAGCCGCCGTGCGTGTTCGCAAGGGACAGATAGTGGCAGAACTGAACCTTTTCCTCGAGACAGAGCGCCCACTGCCATCCATGCTGGGCGATGTCGCGAACCCACTCATAGAGGAATACAAGCAGCACACGCACCTTGCACCAGCTGAAGGCTTCAGACAGTTCGTTGAGTTTGCCAAGGACGCTGTCATACTGGGCCATAACGCCACCTACGACTATCAGATAATGGACCATGAGATGCAACGCTGCTGTCCAGAACTGTCAATGCAACGGCTGTGGCCGCACTATATCGACTCGCTGAAGCTTGCGCGACTGCTGTGTCCGCGACTGAAAAGCTACAAGCTGCGCGACCTGCTGGCACAGTTACATCTCAGCGGACAGAACTCCCACTTGGCAAACGACGACATTATGGCCACCAAGAGCCTTGTAGATTACTGCTATGGACTGGCCATCGAGCTAAAACCACAGCAGCAGCGCTTCCTTGACAAGCACGCACAAGTGGCAGAACGCTTCCGCAACCTATATAAGGAGCTGTATGCTACGGCTCACGACAGGCTGTATGCAAGAGAAAATGACGCGGCCACCCCTGCGCTGACACAAGTGCTGCAGCAATGCTACCACAGCCTGATGGAACTAAAGCGCATTGAACCCGTAGGAAAGTGGCAACATGTGGTCAACTATCTCAACAACACCCTGCTGCACCCTGCCGACGAGCCTTCGCTGCGAGAGCAACTTGACCACCACGCACAAGAGGTAGCTACGCTGAAGGAGGCTGACCTGTGCGGCAGCGACGTCATACAGGATCGAGTCTTCGTCAGTACCGTACACAAGGCTAAGGGACTGGAGTTTGACAACGTGATAGTGTATGACGTGGTCAGAGACAAGTTCCCGGCTTATTTTGCCAAGCGCGACAATCGCACAGACTCGCTCTTCAACACCAATGAGAACGAAGACGACGAGGAGGCCCGGAAGTTTTACGTTGCCATAAGCCGTGCCCGCAAGCGACTCTTTATCACCTTGGCAGACGAGCATACCACGCCCTGGCATAAAACCATACGGCGCGAGCCATCGCCATACCTCAATTGCATCAGACACTTGTTCAATTGAAGATTGAAAATTGAAAATTGAAGATTATAGATTGAAGATTGAAAAGACAATGAAGATACTGCTTCTTGGTGAATACAGCAACGTACACCATACGCTTGCCGAAGGGCTGAAGGCCCTTGGCCACGAGGTGTTGCTGGTCAGTGGCGGCGACTTCTGGAAGAACTACCCGCGCGACATTGACGTGGCTCGACGCCCTGGAAAGCTGGGCGGAATGATGCTGGTGGCCAAGGTACTGAGCCTGCTGCCGCGGCTGAGAGGATTCGACGTGGTGCAGCTGATCAACCCGATGTTCGTAGAGCTGAAAGCCGAGCGCATACTGCCTTTATACCGATACCTGCGTCGCTACAACTGCGCCATGGTCATGGGAGCCTTCGGCATGGACTACTACTGGGTGAAAGTCAATACCGACGACCGACCGCTGCGCTACAGCGACTTCAACTTCGGCTCGGAGATACGCCACGACAAGGCAGCCGAGGTGGAACGGCGCGACTGGATAGACACACCAAAGGGCAGGCTTAATCAGCATATAGCCCACGACTGCGACGCCATCGTAACCGGGCTGTACGAGTATCAGGCCACCTACGGGCCGCTCTTCCCAGAGAAGACGCGCTTTATACCCTACCCTATAGAGACACAAAAGGCTTTGGCCACAGAGAAGCCGCTTACGCTTCCAATACGTATCTTTGTTGGCCTTAGCAAAGAGCGAAGTGTTTACAAGGGCACCGACGTTATGCTGCGTGCGGCACAGGACGTAGCCAAGCGCTACCCCGACCGCGTATGCCTGCGCATAACAAAGGGTGTACCCTTTGACGAATATCAGCGCATAATGAACGACAGCGACGTACTGCTGGACCAGCTCTACAGCTATACACCAGCCATGAACGCCCTGCTGGCCATGCAGAAAGGCATAGTGGTAGTGGGCGGCGGAGAGCCTGAGAACTATGAGATACTGGGCGAAAAGGAACTGCGCCCCATCATAAACGTGCTGCCAAGCTACGAGAGCGTCTATCACGAGCTGGAGCAACTGGCTCTACACCCGGAACGGCTGCCACAGCTGAAAGCCGACAGCCAGGAGTACATACGCCGACATCACGACCATATAAAGGTGGCCAGACAATACGAATCGCTATATGCTACACTTCTCAACACATAGACGACACTTTGCATTGCTGACAATGCTGGCTACAGCCTGTCTGCATATTGAAGCACAGACGGGCGTGACTGGCGGGACCAACTGCGACTCTCTGCCTGTGACGCAGCGCTCATGGAGCATTGGATTTGGCGTAACCAAGATGCAGGACACATACCTGTCGCCCGAACATTTCTCTGGCTCAGGACTCACCCTGCTCATCAGCTATACCCAAGAACGACCGCAGCGCCAATGGTACACGGCCTGGCAACATCAGCTGAACACGTCAAAAGGAGCAGACCGTGCCGGCCACGACAGTATGCTTGAAGGTGCATACGACCTCTATATAGGACGGTTGCGCCGATGGCAACTACATGACAGACGACTTACGCTGGCCGCGGGCTGCATGGCCGACATTGGCATAGGGGGAATATACAACACACGCAACGGCAACAATCCTGCGCAGGCACGCCTACACCTAAGCTTCATGCCCACACTGGCGGCACAATATCATTTCACTTTACACCATACACGCATGACCGTAGGCTACGAGGGACAACTGCCCCTGGCGGGACTGATGTTCTCGCCGAGGTTCGGACAGTCCTACTATGAAATCTTCGGGCGTGGCAACTACGACCGAAACCTGGTGTTCACCACTTTCGTCTCGGCACCAACCTTTCGCCAGCAGCTGACATTAGACGGGCAGATAGGACGCAGACTGACAATGCGCCTCGGCGTAATGGCCGACATGCAGCAGGCTCGTGTCAACGACATACGACAGCACATCTACAGCTACAGAGTCATGCTGGGACTGGCTCAGCGCTTTTCCGTAATAAAACGCTGAACATTGAACGTTTAACATTGAACATTAAACATTGAACATTAAACATTAAACATTCTTCACTCTTCATTCTTCACTCTTCACTTACTATGAGACACACATTAATATATATAGTCAGTACGCTGTTGCTGATATGTGCCTGCGTAGATGAACAGGAGCAGCCTAACACCCCGATGGGCAACTTTGAAGCGCTGTGGACCATCATGGACGAACACTATTGCTTCTTCAGCGAAAAACAGCAACTGTTCGGAGTGAATTGGGAAGAGATACACGATAAATACCGGGTACGTGTAAACAGCCACATGACGAGCAGCCAGCTATTCGAGGTGCTGGGCGACATGCTGGCAGAACTGCGCGACGGACACGTCAACCTGGCATCGGGGGCAGACCTGGCACGATACTGGACTTGGCAGGAAGCATATCCGGCGAACGTTTCAGACACTTTGCTGCGCCGCTACCTTGGCACCGACTATGGCATTGCTTCAAGCTTGTACTACAAGATACTGGACGACCATGTAGGCTACGTGCGCTACGCCAGCTTTCAGAATGCCATAGGCGACGGTAACATCGACGATGTACTGGCTGCACTTATCACCTGCGAAGGGCTGATCATCGACATTCGTGACAATGGAGGCGGCACACTGAGCTACGCAGAGCGCTTGGCAGCGCATTTCGCCCACGAGAAGACACTTGTGGGGTATATGCAACACAAGACGGGACGCGGACACAACGACTTTTCAACGCCACAGGAGCTGTACCTTGAGCCATCGTCGGGCATAAGGTGGCACAAGCCCGTGTGTGTGCTTACCTCGCGCGGGTGCTTTAGTGCTGCCAACGAGTTTGCCAGCATGATGCACCAGCTGCCTGGCGTCACACTCGTCGGCGACCGAACAGGTGGCGGCGCAGGTATGCCCTTCTCCAGCTCACTGCCCAACGGGTGGCTGGTGCGTTTCTCCGCTTGCCCCATGTTTGATGCACACGGCAACTGTACCGAGCAGGGTATAGACCCGGACTTACGGGTTGACATGACGGAAGAAGACGCAACGCGCGGCTTCGACACTATCATCGAAACCGCGCGCAGGTATATTACCACACAAGCCTACAACGGGCTGGAGTGACACAAGGGGTGTCACACACAGTTCAGTCTATGTCAACGACCGTTATGCCGGCACCGCCAAACTGGACATGCTCGTCGCGATAAGCTGCCACATTGGGAACCGTGCGAAGGTACTGGCGTATCACCTGCCGTAAGGCTCCAGTGCCCGTGCCGTGCAGAATGCGCACACGACTGACCCCCATCAGAATAGCATCGTCTATATAGTGCATCACGGCATTGGTCGCCTCGTCAGCACGCATGCCACGAATGTCCAAGTCCTGCCGGAAGCCCTGGCGATGTTCGTCAATGACGTTGCGCGTGGCATGGCCACGCTGCATGAACTGCGGCACATTGTCGTTTCTTTCCTCCTGTTTCTCGCAAGGCTCCAGCCTGTCTGTACGCATCTTTGTCCGCACATTGCCAAACAGCACAGTGGCCATCTGCCCTTGCAGGCTTTCTATCCGGCCTACCGACTCAAGTCCGCGGATACGTACCGTGGAACCTACAACCAGTGCTTTTGACTTCTGTTCACCATCATGCAACGACGGGGCGGGTCCATTGCCAGCCTGGCGGCTGTCTCTCTCCCTCTTCCGTTGCTCGCGCCTGGCCTTGCGCTCCTGCAACTGTCGCATCTTACGGTCAATGCGGTCGTCGTCGCCGACATCGTCTGATGTTGCAACCTGTTCGTGGAAGTCGTGCAGCTGCTGACGTATCAAGCGTGTTGCCTCGCGCTCTGCCTGTTGCTCACGTATCTCACGTATAGTGTTCTCTATGCGCTGGTTGGTCTGGCTCAGCAACTCTTCCGCCTCATTCCTGGCCTTGGCCATAATCTCCTTGCGCTGCTCCTGCAGCTTTGCCATCTCCCGCTCGTAGCGCTCAACGACCTCGTCAAGCTGCTTCTCACGGCCATGTATAGACTGACGCTTCTGTTCCCAGTAACGCTTGTCGCGAATGATGTCCTGCAGGTACTTGTCGCTCTGAATAAAGTCGCTGCCGACGATGTCGGACGCCTCGCGGATAACCTCCTCGGGCAGACCAGTCTTGCGCGCTATCTCTATGGCAAACGACGACCCCGGTTGTCCTATGGAAAGCATGAAGAGGGGTCTCATTTCTGCCCTGTCGTAGAGCATGGCACCGTTGACAACGGCTTCGTGGTCGTCGGCAAAATGCTTCAGATTCTGGTAATGGGTTGTTATCACGGCCGATGCCTGCTTCTTCCACAACTGACGCAACACAGCCTCTGCAATTGCACCTCCTATTGTCGGTTCTGTGCCTGACCCAAACTCGTCAATCAGCAACAATGTGCGGTCTGAAGCCTGCTTCATCATCTGCTTCATGTTCTGCAGATGGGACGAATAAGTAGATAGGTCGTTCTCAATGCTCTGTTCGTCGCCAATGTCTATCATTATGTCAGCAAAAATGCCGCAGTGCGAGTTTTCCTTCAGTGGTATGCTCAGCCCGCACTGCAACATATACTGCAACAGCCCCACAGTCTTCAGGCATACGCTCTTGCCTCCGGCATTAGGGCCAGAGATAATAAGCATGCGTGCCTTGCCGAGTGTGATGTCAAGCGGAACGACACGCTTGCCCTGTCTCTGCAGAGTGCGGCTGAGCAATGGGTGCACAGCCTGTGCCCAGTCTATAACCGTCTTGTCCTCTACGTATGGCTCTATGGCGTGCATGGCTTCTGCCAGTTCCACCTTGGCCTGAATGAAGTCAATCACCGCCAAGAAGCGGTAGCTGTCGAGCAGAGCCGGTATGTTGGGCCTGAGTTCAGCAGACAGTACAGTCAGAATGCGTAGGATCTCACGACGTTCCTCGGCCTCCAACTGTCTGACGCGATTATTAGCCTCGACCACCTCGGTCGGTTCTACAAAAACGGTCTTTCCCGTAGAGCTTTCGTCATGGACAATGCCTTGAATGCGTCGCTTCAATGCCGGGGCCACAGGCAACATCAGACGACCGTCGCGCATGGTGGGTGCAGCATCCTTGTCAACAAGCCCATCGCGCTGAGCCGAATGCAGTATAGTATATAGTGTGCGCGAGATTGAGCCTTGCATCTGCGACAGTTCGTGACGAATGCCTGCCAAGGTCATCGTGGCTGAGTCCTTGATATGTCCCTGTCTGTCCATTATGCTGTCTATGCGCCTCAGCACAGCAGGGAATGTGGCAATGCCGTCGGCCAGCTGGTACAGAGCCGGCCAGCGGTGCCTGGCTATGGTCTGCTGAGGATCCTCGTCGTCCATCAGAGCCTCGTCGTCGTCGTCCTGACCGTCATTCCTGCGTCGCAACAACTCCACGAGACGCATTATCGTCTCAAGCGAGCGTCTCAAGTCCCACACCTCTTCTTCCTCGAGATGAGTATTTTCCAACTTAATACGCGACAGCGGCTGTCGCATGTCGTAGAAATGCTGTAGCGGCAGCTCTGGCACCTCACTGCGCAGGCGACGCAACTGGCTGATTTCATTCAGACGACGCGTAATGAAATCTATGTCGGTGGTGAAGGCCATAGACTCGACAAGCTCGACCCCCATCTGACATAGGCATCGCTCACCCAACATGCGCCGTATCTCTGAGAAACCTATCTTTTGTTCAAAATTAGCGGGATAAATCATGCAAATAATCCTTTTGGGGCGCAAAGATAATTATTTTTTTCCTAAATGTTGCCGATGTTACATTATTTTTATATAATTTTGCGCTGGCAAAATATTTTTTTATCTGTATGATATGAACACCGACAACTTCAACTATCGCACAGGCGAACGTTTCGCAGACATAGAGATATTGCGCTATCGCTTGGGAGGCTGGCAGCAACTGACACTACAGCAGAAACAATACATTTATTGTCTGGCCAAGGCCACACTCTATGGCCGGGACATAACCTTCGACCAGTTCGGTAGCATGAACCTGAAGATACGCCGTACGTTGGAAGCTATATGGCAGGCTCACAGCGAAACGGGCGCGCAGACAGGCCACGAGGCTGCAGCCTTGGAAACATATCTGAAACGTGTATGGTTCTCTAACGGCATTTATCACCACTATGGCTGTGAGAAATTCGCACCAGGGTTCACTGCAGAATACCTGAAGGGACAAATGCTGCAAGTGCCTGCTGCCTGGCTGCCTCTCAGCGACGGGCAAACCGTGCAACAGCTGTTCGACGAGATAAGCCCATACATCTTCGACCCTGACACAGAGCCAAAGCGCGTAAACAAAACGGACGGCGAGGACCTGATAACGACATCGGCCGTAACGTTCTACGATGGAATAACGCAGCATGAGGCAGAAGAATACTACGCCGCACAGAAGCAGGCAGCCAAGGACGATCAGGAACCTGAATCGTTCGGACTGAACAGCACACTGCTTAAGACCGCAACGTCAGAGGTGGTGGAACAGCGCTGGTGCTCTGGCGGTAAGTATGGTGAAGCAATACGGAAAATAGTCTATTGGCTTCGACAGGCTGCAACATTAGCTGAGAACGACAGACAAAGAGAGGTTATAAGACTGCTCACAGACTACTACGAGACTGGCTCGCTTAAAACATTCAACGAATACTGTAAAGCATGGGTGCAGGCACTTGACGGGCAGATTGACTTTGTCAACGGCTTCATAGAGGTGTATAACGACCCTCTGGGACTGAAAGGCTCGTGGGAAGGAATAGTGGAATATGTTGACCTTGAAGCTACACACCGCACGGAACGGATCAGCCAAAACGCTCAATGGTTTGAAGACCATTCGCCAGTAGATCCGCGGTTCCGCAAGCCGATAGTAAAAGGCGTATCGGCGCGCGTG
>FLNV01000579.1_pt1 | contig 29659 bp, 33 predicted proteins | sample 1140351 | NCBI WGS metagenome assembly FLNV01 (sample SAMEA3878207, study PRJEB12797) | bioreactor metagenome | biome: Moose rumen | place: Sweden | collected 2011-10
GAGCCGCAAGGCTTCAGCTTTTACGCTACGGCGGAAATTAGTACAACTATCTAAAATATAGATAACTACATTGGACACCCTCGCAATGTGACGAATGGGCATAGAAACTTTCATCAATATTCAGTACTATTTGTATTGTATTAAACAAAAATTCATCTACGAAGAAAGATTTCGACCTGTAAGGTTACGAGCGGTCACTTTTGTTCAATGGGTTAGTGTGGCTTTTCTTCTTCACCCTCCCTGTGGCTGTTTTCATTCGGCTCAAACGGATTCTTATACATGCCCAGTAGCTGCTGGAGGAAATACCAGAAGAATCTGGGGTCGTCCACGAAATAACGCCTGAACAAGCGTTTAGGTTCATGGCAGAAACGCCAAAACCACTCTATTCCCAATCGTTGAAGATAAACTGGACAACGCTTTGCTACACCCGCCTCGAAATCAACGGTCGCCCCAAGCGCTAAAAAAAGGCCTACATGAGGTAACTTTTCATAATATTTAGCAATCCATAACTCTTGCTTGGGCGATGTAGCGCAAACCATGAGAACCGACGCATCAGAGTTATTGATCATTTGAATAATTTCCATGCTCTCATTTCTATCCTGCACAAATGAGAAAGATGGAGAATGTGCTCCAACAACCAACTCTCTGCCAACGCGCTGGTTAATGTTCTGTCGAGCCAGTTGTGCCACACCCTTCTTACCACCAAGAATGAAAATTCTACAATTCTCATCATGGCGATGAAAATCACAGAATTCATGAAAGAAAGTGGAACCGGGTATAGACTCTATGATTCGATCTTTCAACAATAGCGACATGCGTTGCAGAATCACACTGTCGCATATTAGCCAGTCAGCTTTTTTGTATGCATCATAGAAAGCTCTGTCATGTTGTAGTCTTACCAGATGATCAACATTAGGAGTAAAAAGAATTCCTTTTAATGGTTGCTCCAATAGAACATCCTTTCTGATAGAGCAAATATTAAGATTCAGTATTCTTGTCATTCTCCTGAATAAACTGGTCTATCATCTTCACGATAGAAAGCGGGTCGTTGTTCACCCAAGGGCGAGTGCCATCTGTACCATTATAAAATGCTTCGAAGGCCTTTCCCAACTCGTCCATCTCAAATACAGCCACAACGTAGCCGTTCTGTGCAAAAGCCTCATTGTTCTGGATCTGGTGGTCGTTGATATGCTCGCCGTATTTCTCCAGGCGTGTCACGGCGATGACTTTCTTCCCGGCATTCAGCGCCTTCATGATGGAGCCTGAGGCACCGTGGCTTACCACGATGTCCGACCACTCCACCCACTTCAGGAACTCCTCCTGCGATACGAAGTTCTGATACCTGAAATGCTTCGGCTGATACGTGGAAGTACCGGTCTGTGCGAACATCTCGCCTCGTATCACGCCTTCCTCACACAACTCGTCCAACTTCCTGAAGAGTCTGTCGAACGGATAGTTCCTTGACCCTACGGTCACGAAAATCTTCATCGTCTTGGCATCCATACGCTCAACAAAGTTTAGATGCCAAGAAACTGGCTGTGTTACCTGCCGAAGATGCGCTCCCAAAGGAAGCGAACCGAGAAAATACCCCCCCCACTATGTACCGCTTGCGCGTATAAGGTTCCTTGTACATGCGGTAAAGGAACCTCATGTTCCAGCGGTCAATCCACTCGGGGTAATACCCCACTTGGGTCTGTGCCGTCTGGTGGATGAATCCGCCACAGGTAAACCCTGTCCCCTCGAATCCCAGTGCCTTGGCCCTGAGCAGGAACTCTTCTTGCTTTATAATGCCCATACCTACAAACAGAAAATCGGGTCTGGCGGCTACCATCGTTCTGATGGCCGTGTCCCGTTCTTCTTCATTATTAAAATAACCATGATGATAACCTGCAATGACGGCCTTGGGGCATTTTTCCTTGAACAGCCCCACGGCTTTGTCAACTTCACCGGGTTTAGAGCCTATCAGGTAGATGCGCTCGCCCGTATGCTCAGATTTCAGGAAGATGTCCTTGGCTATTGAGGTCCAGTCGCAGCTGCGGCGCGTTACTTTTTTGCCGTACATCAGGCGAATGGCCTTGACCAACACCGATCCGTCGGCAAAGATGCCGTCGAACTGTGCAAACAGGTCTTTGTGCCGCAGCGCGTCAACATACGACACGGGGTTCAAGAATGTATATACGCGCCCTCTCTGTTCCAAGAGGTCGCCGCCACACGCTGTCGCCTCTGTCTTGATAATTCTCTCTGCTAACCTCATAGTCCTTAATAAAGACATCCACCATAAATAGCCTTATGATAGTGCTTCACCTGCGTTTCCCACTGCACGATGAATAAGTCCGAATGTTTCTCCATCAACCGCCCGGCTACCGTTGCCATATTCGCTCTGCCGAACGTCTCGATGAAGATAAACTTCTTCCTGAACAGCCAAGCCAGCAGATAGAACGGATAGGCCACCATCGTCCCAGTGGTAATCACATAGTCGGGCCGCTCCCTCATCCAGATACCGATGGCCTTGATGCCGTTCACAATCATTTTTGGCAGCATCCATTTGTCCTTCAGGTCCGTCTGCCTCATGAAATACTTGGCCTCCGGAGCCTCAAATATCGTCTGCTCCGTCACCATAAAGCCGCTGTACTTGTCCTGCAGCGGCTGCAGTTTCTTCAACTGCTCCCAATGGCCTCCGCTACTGGAAACAAAACATATCTTATGCTGCTTCATAACGAAAAGGCTGAGCACCACTGTCGTGCTCACCTGTTAATAGTGATAATTAGAACTACTTACGCAGTAGTAGAATTAAAATGCGCAAAGAAATATTCCTTGAATTTAATGAGTTCTTTGATTTCACGGCACATAAACTGGCATTGGAAATCAAAGTGTGGCTTGTTCGCCCCAAGTTCTGGCGGTATTACAAACTGAAGTCTTACCTTGTAATAATTCACCAAATCGCCATCTGGCATATCATCGGCAGCAAACAGATACAAGTATTTTGCACCTACACTGCTCAATACCTTTTCCAGTTTTGCAACTATGAAATACCAAAACAGCGTCTCACCCATCCTTTGGGGCAGTCCCGTTGATTTCCAGAATGCCCGAGCATCTTCATTGACACCAAACAAGTTCAGTTCAACGGCGGGATATATTTTGGCAACACGGTTGATTTCCATGCTTTCCTCATAGCTTACATCTTCCTTGTAAGTCTGTTTCTTTTTCGCAAAATTCAAGATGTCATTCATGGTCAGGTTTCTTGCTGAAGCCTCCTGAACTATTCTCCGCGCGTTATCCAGCACCTCCTGGGAAGGATTAGATGTCCCGACAGCCGCCCTCAATGCATTATAAGCTTTCTCCGAGAAAGCCATCAGCTCATCATTCAGGCTCATAAACAGCTCTCCGCAGCGGATGGAAAAGAAGGCCAGTATAAGACCATCTTGATTCTTTATCACATAATATGCCGTTGAGTCTTGTTGCTCCTCTTCCCAGGTACTGTCGCTACTCAAGACCTTCACCAGTCCGGGATTCCTGCTGGCCTTTATCGATGCCACCAGCCCTCTGTTGCCATTCTCCTTCAGGCGTTCACAGTCGAAGGAGGACAACACGGCTCTTTGCTCGTCGCTGATACTCATTTCACGTCAATAGCATTATGACAAAAAGAGACGTCTCATTTTCATGCGCTCAGCATCGTGCCGGATGTCATCAAGGCTAAGCAGCTCTGAGCAGTAATCGTCAGGCAACAGGCCCTTGCGGGCGTTCTGCCATGACGACTCTCCATGTGTCAGCAGACTCAGTGTCCAGGAGTCCTTTTGCGCATACCTGTTGAATACCGAGTCGAATACGGGCAGGTAGTCCCGCACAGCATTCTCATCAATATCCTCCATAAGTGTTCCCTGCCTGTATTTCTCTCTCACCTCCACGACCACAGGCCCGTATTTCCAGGCTTCGAAAGGTGCGTCGAACATTGGCTCACCATTTATGATGATAGACTCCCGCTGAGAGAGATAAAGCAGCTTATGCAGTTTCATCTCGTCAATGTCTGATCCAATCTCCTCCTTATATCGCTTGTAGATATACGAAGCGGCCTGAGTTACACTAATCATAATTGTTGTGCTTAAAGGGTTCATTCTGCTTTTGCAGATGCAAGTATAGGTATTTCGTGTGAATCTTGCAAATATTTAACTCTTTTTTAGGAATTGTTGTATCACCCTTTGTCGATTGGTATCACATACAATGCACGTCTGCCTTCATGTACAGAGTCGATGCAGATTTTCTTGCCATCCCTGCTCCAACGAGGATGAAGGTCACACCGACAGTCGAAGTCATAGCGGAACGGAGCAAACACACGGGCAATACGCAGGCAATAGCCATCCTCACGACACAAGAATACCGATGCCAAACGCTTTCTGTTGGGATAAGTATCCGTGATGATATACTCCCCATTTGGTGAATACGAGCAATGCCCATCGGTATTCAGTTCCGGCCACAGCAGTTGGTACTCCTGCGTCTTGTCCTTCATCAGATAGTAATGGTCGCCTGAAGCCTTCTTACGTAGGAACGAAAGAATCTCCCTGTCATTCTTCCAGTAGCAATGGCTCACAAACACATCGTCGCTCAGGTTATACATCTCCGACTTGTCGATATTGCAGGTCACGAGTCGCGTATGTTTCCTGCCGTTCTGGAACCAACGGTGCAGCACCATAAACCGCCGCCCATTGGGAGAAATCATCAAGTGGTTCACCTTATGCTCCGCTCCCACCATCGTCTCGTCAGGCTCAAAGGCTGCCATGTCCGTATATTTCAGCAGCTCGGTCACCTTGCCCGATGGGATATCCATCTTCCATATACAGCATTCATCGGGACAGAGTATTCCCTTCGTTCTGTCTGGCTCGTTACTGTAGCCATAGCCAGGTCGCATACGGTGCAGACGGTTGAAGTCCAGCGAAAGAGCGAACGAGCCGTCTCTTGCCACGTCATATACAGGCCTTGGCAACACCCGTTCCTCCTTCATCTGCTCCACATTATATATAACAGAACAGTACCGCCCGTCACGATAGTCGTTATAGATGAGCCTGCTCTTGAAGTCCGGCCCTAGCCATTGCGCCATACAACTCTGCTGCACGTTCCATGAATGGGTGGTACCTACCTTCAGGATTTTGTTCCCGTTCTGAGTATCCACCAGTACCACCTCTCCTGGCTCCTTCGGTGCTACACTCTTGTAGGCCTGCCTCACCTTGATGGCAATCATATACCGTCCCGTGGCATCCCACGGCGACTTGTCATAATAGCCATAGTAATACTCATATCCGTCATCGGGCGTGATGCGAATCACTTCACCCTCCGACTTGAACTTCTCACTCGACAGCACATAGCTCACCATATGATAAGCCCGCTTGGCCGAATGCTTTATAAAAGGAAACTGTTCAAAAGCTCGTTTCCCCCATGCCTCTATTGCGACAAATCCCATTGATATATTCTATTTTATGACTTTAATATTTTTACCATCATTCCGACGAATGATGTTTAATCCTTTTGTATAATGATCTTTTCTGACACCTTGTAGATTATAGATGAGTAAACCTGATGAGTCATTGATATCTCCATCATAAATTACTCCTACAGATAAATCCATCTGAGTGTCACCGATTTCCGGATTATGACAATGATACATATCCTTTATTGCAAGACAGGCAGCCCTTTGAGCGATATAGGCATTATCATCCGTCACATTTATTGATGGATATTTAGATTCTTTATTTGAAACATCTATACGGGCAGGATTTCCCAACACAGAAATACCACTGCGGGGTGCTAACAACGCTTCATAATAGCAGCATGCGGCCGTATATTGTGCCAGTCCATACCCACAATGAGTACCATCGCGTGTCAAATCATATTCGTTGTTTAACGAACTTGCTCGCAAATTTTGAATGGCTGTTCCGTATGGAATCACAAAATCCACGTTGTATTTTTCACAGAAAGATCGAGTTGAGTTTGCAATTAACTGCCATCTATCAAAAGACGATTTCTCTGTGTTTTTTGAATACTCACTCCAATAACTATGTACAAGAAGGAATCCAATTTTGGTATTTGGCTGATGCTTTTTAATGATAGAAATCAGCTCATCCAAATAACCTGCCGCACTCTTTTCCTTCCACATAGAATAATATGGTGCATAGTTGCTGACTTGATGAATAATGACAATGTCCCATACTTCATTTGTTAATGCATCTCTGAATAATTGACCATTTCCCTCTTCTCCTGTACCGGTTCGGACATTTGCAGACAAATCACCTACAACTTTTTTCATTGTATAGGTTCTTGTCATGTCGTTATCATTATAAATATCAACCCAATTCTTGAAAGAAGCGCCCCCACGGGACAATCTGTACAGACACATTGAACTTAAATCAGATTTACTTTCCTTTGCTATAAGAGACAATAGATTAGTCGCATCAACCGAATAACTATTGCCAATATCCAGTACCCTTAATTCTGTTTTTTTTAAGACCGGATATTCAGCATACAGGTTTATGCTAAAAAAGAAACCGAAAAAAAACGACGATAACAATTTCATATATCATACAGGTATCACATCCTTCTGGGCAGTCACGTATGGCAAGTATTTCTTCATCAGTGGAATAACTAGATTATAGCTGAACATAGTGCCAATAAGCAACAGCACGACCGACAGGTCATCTCCCAAATGAAGTTTCTTCACGATGGGTATATAAACCTGTAGCAGTAATCCATGTGTCAGTAGCACCATGATTGAATACCGCCCCCAATACGAAATGAAGGGCAGGTTCTTGAGATATTTCGCCAAAAAGACGATGAATAAAGTGCCTGACATACCACGAATGTAAACCAAGAGAGGATGCATATTGAAATGGTTTCCTTTGTAAGAAGAATTACCCCCCCCAACAATAGTAATTACCGCACAAATACATATGATCACAGGCAGATATTTGTCAAAAGAATTATCATACAATATACGCGTATGTTTTCTGAAAACATATCCAATACAGAAGAAAGGTAATGCGGTCAATGCCGTATCCAGAAAACCGCGAAGATTCACTCCATTGATTGAACAAGCCATACCCAAACCTCCAAGAAGCGCACCAAGCAGCAGCAGTACAGGCAATGGTCTTGTTGTTCTCTGAGCCACAATATAAATCAAATAAAAAATGATATTCAAGAGGAAAAGACACCACAAAAACCATATAGGCCCATTAGAAAACTGCTCCTTATTTAAGAATGCCCAAAGACCAGAAATGCCTAATGACTGTGTCTTTTCTACCGTATATCCGAATTGGTATAAAAGATTCGGCATCAAAAAGGATGTAATCAGATAGAAAAACAAAAATGGTATCAGCAATTTGTTCGTTTTCCTCTTCAGGAATCCAAAGAAGTTCTCATATTCTTTAAAAAATAGCCCGGAAAGGAAGAAATACAAAGGCATCCTGAATGTTGAAAGGATTTTGAACAGCTCTGGATACATATCATACCGCCTGTTAATGTGGTAAAGCACAACAAGCATGATACACATACCCTTAGCCAAATCGATAAACTTTATTCTCTCAGTCATAACTATTATTTACTTATCAATTCACAATTCTATTCATTAGAATGCGAGATATCAGTTTTATACATCGGAGCCAATTTAGTATTTTTCCCTTTACTATACTATTGTGATACTTATGATTTGTATATGCATCATATCCATCTAACACTAATTGTTGAGCTCTTGTGGTTGCAATTCTTTTGGATATTTTTTTGATTACGCAAAAACCATGAACCAGATGATTTTCTATAAACAGACATGATATCGTTTATATAGCCAATATTACCCTTTGCTGCCATATAAAGGCGCAAAGGAACGTCACCAACAGGCGCATTTTTCCAAAAATCGGGACGGTCTTCTGCCTCTGGATAAAACCTACATAAGTAAAAAATTGAACTAGTTGCCAACATTCCACCTCCAGCTAAGATAACGTCTTTAGGGCCATACATTTCCTTTATTGGTTTGGGATAATGTTTCGTCATTTTATTATCTGAAAATAGACGATAGTTAGGATGGAAACACATTGAGCATGTTGGATGAGACTCCATAAAATCATACTGTTTCTGGAGTTTAAGAGAATCAACCCAATAATCATCACCTTCACATGCAGCAGCATATTTGGATTTATTCTGCCACATTGAATAATACGGATGTCTTGGTTTCATTTTCTGTGAGTTACACAAACTTCGAAGCCTTTTTTATTCCTATTTTATGTTAAATTATGCAGGTGCGCCATCACTTGCGAAACTTTAGTAATTTATTATAACTCAATAGATTTTATAATTTTCCCAAAAGGATTTTAATTGTCACTATAATATTGAGAGGAAGGCTTTTAAAATCATAATCTCTATTGACACATAGCCGAATTCGACTCCAAAATGATTTATCATAGTCACACAATTTTTGAGTTAACATTTTATAATCTGGCGTCATTTCTTCACCATAGCATGCCAAGAGATTTTGCATTTGTTTTTGTATCTTAAACTTCTCTATATATTTTTTTGCTTGTTGTATTTTCCCCCTAATCCCAGGATTTAAGCCAACAACATTACCTCCATGCTGTCGGTAATTAATGTATGAATGAGTATCTGCATAATATGAGCCTCCCATAGCCAAACACACCTTAAAAACCCAACTATCATGCATAAGTATAAACAAAGGATTTTTACTATTAATCAATTCTGTCAATTTTAGATTAAATACAGCTGTACATCCCGCCACATTACTTATTAAATAATTAGTATGAGGACTCCTGTTAGTAGCAATCTTGTGTTCTGACAAAAATTGAAGATTTTCATCCACAAGTTTTTGCCCACAATAATAAATAGCAGGTTTCTCTGAGGGTAGTTCACAAAGATAGGACACTGCCGTATATAATTTCTCTTTATCCCATACATCATCCTGATCAGAAAAGGCATAAAAATCTGCCACAGGTGCGTGTTTCAACAAATCTAAATATCCCTTTTGAACGCCAAGATGCTCTCCAGTATACCACTTTAGCAAGCCTTTAGTCTGATAATTGTCCAATATAAACGTTGTCTTGTCTGTCGATCCATCATCTCTTACTAATAGACTGACATTTACATTTGACTGGCTCAATATACTTTCAATCTGTTCTTGCAAGTATTTCTCACCATTATACGTTGCCATGACAACAGAAACAGACTTTATCTCTTTTTTATTATCTTCCATTATTTAATGATTCTTACTATAGTATTTTTGAAATATCTTCTTTCCTCCAAATATTAATATTATTAGTATAGAAAAACGTCTCAAGTTAAATTGGTTATAGAAACACCCTTTTTTTAAAAGATCCCATCTTGTTTTATTCGTATATGTACTATATAATCCCATCGACCAACAGTGGTGCGAATAAGCACTAGGATTTAACTTGATCATTTCATCCTTGTTTTTAGCAATTAGTCTTTCTATTGCAAAATACTTTTTCTCATAACTTGTACTGTTTGTAATGCTGTTTTCCTGAAAGCAGAGTGTCAATAATGGTTTATCAAGATAATAAACTGAATATTCTTTTGCCAGACGCAGAATCAAGTCCCAATCCTGATACCTCGGCATTAATTCATCAAATCCTCCTATTTTTAATAAAATATCCTTTTTTACCAGTAACGCGCCAGTTGTCACACAATTCTCATACAGCAAATCTTTATATTCTAAAATATCTCCTTCACTATTCACTATCTTTCTTTTCTTATCACCATTACGCTCTATCCAATAGTTACATACGACAATGTCTGCCTTCTTAGAGTATAAATATTTTAGTTCTTCTTCCAGCTTGTCATCACTCCAAAAATCATCACTGTCTAGGAAAGAGACAAATTCACCTTGAGATGCTTGAATTCCTAAATTACGTGCGTGACACGCTCCACGATTCATTTCCTCACGTATATACTTAACTCTTTCGCTTTCCAGCCGTTTCATAACATCTTTTGTATTGTCAGTTGACCCATCATCAACAACAATTACTTCTATGTGTTGATATGTCTGTTTAAGCGCACTTTTTACTGCTCTTTCTACAAGATGCCCCCTATTGTATGTCGGAATTATGACAGAAACTAATTTATTCATTACTAATATGTACTTTTCAATTCTTGAAGATATTTTAGAGAATCATCTCTATAGTTGCTTAATAAAATCTCAACTTCATCGTAGTTTATAGAACTATATTCTCCGGGGAAATCAGATTTCGGCAGAAGTAATTTGTCTAATTGGTTAATCGCAGATAAGAGTGATTGGGCTCTACCAGCATTTTTACTAAATGAAGCATAAAAATTCTTGTGGAAAAGGATTGAAAAGACGAGTCCATGAAATGACGATGTGAAAACGAAATCCGCATTATATATGAGCTCCACAAAATGTTGGGGATCTGCCGTTGTAATATTTTTCTCAGACTTTGCTCTTGAAGCGTTTCCATGAATGATTTTTAATTTCAAACCACGATTTGCTGCAAATTCTGATATCTTCTTAGTTTCAAATGTATCAGGAAGTAATTTGTAATAAAGCACATATCTATCATCTATCTTTGGGGCAATCTTCAACAAGTCACACCAATCTTTTCCTATCATAAGTATAGTCGGGTCTATGTCCTGACGACACTCGTAACCTAATTCAGAAACCAAATTCTTAAGATTATCTTCACGAGCAGATATTTCATCCAGATGACTAAATAGCTTCTTCAGCAACTGCTTGTCTGCATCATTATTTGGAAGAATGCCCATACTGGCAGCGTAAGAAATATTGCGCTTGGTCTTTATCGGATGCTTGCCAAAATACACGGGGTTATATGTATGCATTTCTGGCTGTTTGCGCCAAATCTGATCACTTCCATGAATTACAAGGTCATAACTATCTTTCACGGAAGAAATATAAGGAACTATATATTCATTTATAAAAGCATTAAAGTTACGGATTCGTTCTCTACGGCTTACAGGGAACAATACAACGTTCTTTATATACTTTATTATGTCTTTGGTATTCTTACCATCTAGAAGCCTCTTCCATGAAAAGAAATTATACAAGTGCTTATGATAATCAGGCCAATAGTCAATAAAAGTAACCTCATGTCCCATATCTGCCAACATCTTCCTCAGAGCAATTGCTTGCAAAAGAGCGCCATAATTATGACTCCTATGATATGTTAATATTCCGATTTTCATTGTTACCATTTCACTTTATAATATCTTTAACATCATTAACTGCATGTTTAGCAGTAGCTTTAAGAAAGCCCTTTACATCCTTCTTTATATTTCTGATAGTGTCCAGGGCTTTAACTTCGTCCTCTGTTTGGGTAAATACCTCGAATACCATTGGTTTTTCTGACAGTGAAGGAGCAATAAAAGTATCCAAGTATTTTTCAAAATCAATTTTGTTTGAAGCATGCATGTAGTTAAAACCTAAATCCTCAGCATAATGTCGAACCAAGTTCGGAGATTTGTTTCCATAATGTCCTGCTGCCGCAAAAAACAAATCTGCATCCTCACCAAACTTACTACCAGGATGGTCAAGTTTTCGGAACTCTATCCCACGACCATTATTCACTAATAAGATTCTTAAATTGTTTTTTATATGCCTATTACCTAATGAATTCAAATCATAAAAGAATGCCAAATCACCTACGACCAAGAAGTGTAAGGTATTTGGTCTTCCTAAAGATGAACCAATTATTGTTGAGACAGCACCATCAATGCCAAACCCACCAACATTACAACAACTCTCTATACTACTCGGAATTTGGAAAAAATTCCAAGAGCGCAAAGAATTGAAGATACTAAAGTTTATTACACTCTTTTCTGGAAGCTTGGAGAATAAAGATTTTGCAATCCAAATATTTGAAAATCCTATCTCTGGAATTTTTGTATATATTGAGTTATATTCCTCTTTACATGCTTTTAAATAAGGACACAAGCCTTTTGTGCCTTTTTGATAATACGAGAAAAATGTTTCTTCATCCATTTCAAACACCTTTGTCAGCTTCTTAAACGTATCTCTCAGCTCCCCGTCTGGACTTACTCTCCATACGCACTTAGGGCGAAGTTTTCCTGTTGTATACGTATCACCAGACACTTCTCCGAGATGAATCAGCAAATCCATAGACAACAATTCTGAACTATATTGTTGTTGCGCCGCGATTAAAGCGGAACTAATTCTGAAACGTCCTCTATAGCCACTTGTGTTGTCACAGAACACAACTGCATTATTACTCTCACAGAAATTGTCTATAGCATTTATTTCACTTTCTACAAATTGTCTGTGTGAACCTATAAAAATCGCAATACGCCCAGAAGGCAGGTCAGGGAAGTCTTCGCCAGAGACAAGCCTTTTAATCGGCCTAACTATGGGTAACTCTTTTTTGCTAAATCCCGCATCATGCCCTTCTTCTAAATTAATATGGACTGGACCTCCACCGCGATGATACAGTTCAAGGATGGCTCGATTAATGTTAACAATATTCTTCCATTCATCTGTAGGAGTAATTATCCTGTTCACTGACACGCTCAATCTGACCGTATCATTTGGATAGGACCTCCTGTCAATTGTCTGAGAACTCAAGTGCCCTATCATTTCTTCTCCATGATGGCCTGTAATAACAAGTATCGGCAGTTTTCTATAATATGCTTCTGTCAGTGCTGGGAGATAATTGCGAGACGCAGTTGCTTCTGTACAGGTAATCACTACAGGAGCCCCTGTTGACACGGCAAGCCCACAAGCCATATAAGCAGCAGAGCGTTCATCAGCTGCAGAATACATCTTAAAGAACGGGTCATACTGCATACTTCCGACAAGTGCAATATTTGTCGTTCCTGGAGAGGCTATTACATAACTAATATTATGAGCCTTCAATAAAGCTACTACTAATTGTGTGCTTCTGTCACTTGAATAATAATTCGTCATAATCTACTTCTTTTTCAAACGAGAATTAATACTTCTCCCATTGTTACATGCAATTATTTGGCCTGAGATACTACCTGAAACATCAGATAGCAAAAAACAAGCTAGCTCTGCAACTTCTTCTGGCAAATATACTCTATCAGTCATATTACTTTGACAATACAAATTCTTATCAGCAGAAAATCCAGTCATCTCGGTTGCAGTGATACCTGGTGCAATCGCATTGATTCTTATATTATCCTTAGCCAATACATAAGCTAAACCTTGTACCATGCTATTAATCGCTGCCTTGGTGTAACCATAAGGTCGTATATCCATTGTTATTCCTGTTTCGGAAGAAATGAATAACACATTACCTGAACTATTCTTACTCCTTAACTTATTTAAGAAAGCCTGAGTCAGGAAAAGAGGACCTTTAAAATTGGTATTAACCTGAACATCAAATGTCTCTTCTGTCACATCAAAAAAAGTTTTTTCGTGTAAAGACACACCTGCATTGTTTACAAGACAATCCAAGCCTCCCAATTCAGATTCCGCATTCTCTATGAAACTATCGAAATTTGAGATATCAAGCATATCAAGAATTAAATACTTGCAGCCGAGTTCTTCACTACATTTCTTTAATGATTCTTCATTCCTTCCTGTAATTATTACCTGCGCACCTTCTTTTATCAGTTTATTTGCTATAGCCTTACCTATGCCTCGTGAACCACCTGTAACAACAATTCTTTTTCCTTTAAGTCTATTTTGGGGATTAAGATATGAAATATCTGCGGTAATCTTAACTGGTCTTAGTGGTTTGAGAATCTTATTTTTTATTTTTTGTTTAATATCCATTTCTGAATCTGTTTAATATGATCTTTTAATACAGCCTTATTTATTTGGAAACAAGCCCTTAAATAATAAAGATAGAAATCTGTTTTATTTGCAAAATATTCAAGGTACACCTTTTTCAAATCTAACAACGAGGCATTCTTCTTGGCAAGAAAATACATTAGTGCACGACGCTTTGCATGGTCGGAATCTCTTAAGATGTCCTCTTTGAAATGTATTCCTTCTGTTCTATTGGCATAGTCTTCCATTAGTCGTGCAGCCCAAAAACAATGACGTGCCATTCTTAACCCATTTGGACTTTCCAGTACAGAATCTTCATTTTTTATATGTGCATAGACAGGCTCAGAGCAAAAGGCATATTTTCCTTCTTTCGATAATAATTTAAGCATTAATACACGATCTTCCAAATAGGCCAATCCTTCAGCAAACAAAAAGTCATCAGATTTAAACAGTGAATGATGAAATAAATCGCCCCACATTTCTAAAGAGCCTGCAGGAAAAGTATTATTAACTAAACTAAGTTTATTCTTAGAATAACGCTGAGTAATAACGCCATTCATTGCTATTCTGTCACTATTGCCTAATACAATACTGCAATGGCTTTCTTCTGCAACAGAATACAACTTAGCAAGACCATCTGGATAATAATAGTCATCAGCATCAGAAAAAGCAATCCATTCTCCACGAGCCTTCTTTAAGCCTGTGTTGCGGGCGATGCTTACACCCTCATTTTCCTTGTCTATGACAATTATCCTATTGTCTTGATCTGCCAGTTGATGTGATATTGCCGATGTTTTATCACGACTGCCATCATTTACAATGATGATTTCTACGTTGTGCAAAGTCTGCCCCAGCAATGCTTCAACACATCGTTTAACATATTTTTCACCATTATAGACAGGAACAATAATTGATATTTGGGGAATCATAAGTATCAAATTAATGCTTCATTAAGATAATCTTCACCTTTGGAACGATATTGTGATAAAACCTTGCGAACGTGTGCCCAATCAACATCACTTAATTCAAAATTATCCAGACTCACATCGGCAGCAACCCCATGATCCTTAAGTCCGAATTTATCAAGAATTCCACTTATTCTAGCATCAGAATTACCTGTTATAGAGAGGAACTGTTTCTCCATGATTAATGAGAACACTACCAAGTGGAAAGACTTACCGCATACGACATCTGCATGCATCAGCAAATTTAGGAATTCCTTGGGGCCGATATTTTGAATTCTTCTCATTCCTTTACAATGGTTCTGTTTTCCATTTGAGGTATATATCGGCAACCCTTTTGTTTTAGCAAAGTTCAATGCCAATGAAGCTAACTCAGGACGGTTGATAGGAGTATAATAGAAAATGTATTTGCCAGAAATAATGGGTTTCTCACCTGCAAGTTTTTCATATACGCTCTTAGTAAGGAGCATTGTAGGATCCGTCATAGACGGAATTAATCTTCCAAACAACTTCGTAAGCAACTCGCTACCTGCTTCATCCCGCGTACATAAACTATCGTAATCTTCAAGTAATTTCTTTATTGCTTTTTGATAATGTTCTGGCACAAAAAGTTCACCACTTCCAAAAGATGCAGAATAGGCAATTTTACGTATACCAGGAATATCAAATGGCAAATAATAGGCAATTGTAAAATCATCCGCGTTCATGTTCCAAATCTGATCTCCTCCTGATATCAAAGCATCAAATTTGTTTTCTCGCACATAATTATCTACTTCTTTTAGTTTATGGAATTCTGGGGTCAGACGGTAGTTCTCACTCATAAAACGCTCAAATTTGTTATATTTAGATATATCTTGTAACAAAAGGTGAGGTTTCAATATATAACGAAGTGAACTTTTCTTGAATGTTAGCAACGGATGGGAATATTTCTTTTTCTGTGCCCATATACGCAAATTAATTATATAAACATCATAACCCTTCTCCATGAGGTATGTTTGCAAAGCATAGGCTTGCAGCATAGATCCATAATTGTGCGAGGCATGAAATGTCAGTATGCCAATCTTCATTTCTTGATGTATTTCGTTAATGATTTTTTTATCTTTCTTAAATCCATCAGCAATATATTGTCGATATTTAGCACATGATAAAGATGATGTCCGAAGATGCTATAGTGTTTACGGTAAAAACGGATTTTCCAATCTGCCTTAAATGGCGCACGCAACTGGTCATTACCATCAATCGCTTCTTGAGCCTCACGAGGGTAAATGTTCATCTTATTTGTAATGGCATCAATTACCCTCTTTCCTGCATCTGTCATTGGCAGAAGCACAGAACATCCATGTGCATGTTTCGGAATATAGTCAGCAGAAACCTTTTTGCCCAATTTCCAGAAATCACCAATAGTTATATCAGAGCATCGCTCTGGACATGCATACTGACACTGGTAACAGGAATCACGATAGGTGTATCCATAGAAGAACGTGTTAATATACCATTCACGAAAACGGTAGTCCTTCAGCGACTTGTTGTATACTTTTTTGCCATCTACTACTACTACTACTACTACATAAGCCTCATCTCTAAATAAAACATTGTCATAATGAGGACTGGGATATACTCTTTGGATATGATCCTTAAGTATTGCCAAAGACGGGACACCGTGACAGATTAAATCCACCAAAAGGAGATTGGCCGGCTGTTCTTTGTACAAAGATTTGACAGCAGCTACCTGACACGGAGTACCAATGAACAATGTAAACCGGCCAGCTTTCACATCTTCCTGTATCTGTGGGATGACCTCAATAATATTGCTTTGAACATACTTGGAACCTTTGAGTTTCCTAAGGTCGACATAGTTGTCAACACGGATATGCTTCACCTCCAAATCTGGCAGCATAGCACAACCATAGACCACGCCGCCTTGAGAGATAGCATATTGAGAAAGAACGGATGCCGCACCACCAGACGTACTTGTACGATAGTCTTCTTCATCCTTTGCCCATGCTGCATAAGCAATTGAAGGCATTTTCTTTTCCTGAGGGTGATTGGATGGACATGACTTCTGGCATAGTCCACAATCAATACAAATGGACTGGTCGATCTCTGGAATGAGATGCCCCATCACCCCTTTTGATTGCATAGTGATGCATTGCTTAGGACAACGGGAAACACATAAGCCGCAGCCCGTGCATTTATCTTTTCCGCAAATGATATGCATACGATTCTTACTTCAATTGATTCAACAAATAAGCTTGTGAGCGTTTCCTTTCTTTGTCAGTGACAATGCCTATTGCTACCTTATCTGTCTTTCTTGAATCCAATTCATGAAAACTGGCTGTGAGATCATCTCCAAGTACATGGTCGCTCAAATTGTATGTCTTTAGCAAATCTGTAATTCTCTTCCCGCGTTTCTGTGTAGAAGGAACATGGGAGAACACATTACCAGCTCCCAGTATCAAAGAAAAAACAGTCCCATGGAACGAATTGGTAATGACCATGTCCGCTCTGGCAATATAGCCTAAGAACTCATGCGGCCCAGCACTATTTACAGCTATATACTCTGCTGAAATATTAGTGTTTGGGATATACAGGCAAAGATATACCAATTTTTTCCCGCTCTCACTGCTCAATCTTTGGCAAAAATCAAGCAATGTTTTGTTATAACCTAAAGTAAATAATAACAAATAGGGTTCATTGATGGTTGGTGCAATCATCTTACTTTTCCATTGATCTGACTCTAACAAAAAAGAGGGATCGCAGACCTGTGTAATTTTTTGACTGACAAGGGTGGACAAAAGACGAACTGCACTCTCTTCACGAACAGAAACAGAATAGTAATCTGCCAACCATTTGGAAAAATCAGACTTCTCATTATCCTCTAGCGCATTGATGCCAACACTCGTTGCATAAGAGATTTTGCGTCCCCCATTATTAACGAAAGTAAGGAAATAAGGCTCTATACAAAAGCCAATGGTTGGATTCCATAGTTGGTCGCTTCCTGTGATATATATGTCGTACTGAGGTGGATCTTCATATAACTCATCAATACTATAATAGGTCTTAGAATACTTTATATTACTATTGAAAGCGTCGAACTTTTGTTGCGCTATTGGCGTAAGTGTCTTGATAGAAGACTGCTTCTTCAGAAACCTACGACAATATCTCTTTATTCTTTTAATTAATCCTATATTCTGTTTTCTATAAGGCACATAAGTCTTACTTTGAATATACTCCGAGTGAGTAGGACGCAGCAAATCTATAATTTCGCATTCAATATTTTGGTTTTTTAAGAAGGTGTAAAGTCCATATGCCTGAAGGCAGGCACCGTAATTAGGAGATTTTTGTATGGTTATTATTCCAACTTTCATAATCCAACTTTTTTTAGGTATTCTTTTAATCTTTTCTTATATTGCTTATAAGAGTACCTCCAACCAATAAAGGAAAAATGGCTCATAGTCTTCTTAAACCCATGCTTGGCATAATAGTCTTCAAACGTCTGGCGCTCAGGATGAGGTGTAGACGGTCTTTTTAAGTTGACCTGTATGCATTTGTTTAAATCATCTACTGGGATTACATTCAGATGGTCTTTTACTGCATCAAATATCTCTCGTCCTTTAGGAGTGTTGACTAATACGAGATTAGCTCCTTTGTTGTCAGAATTGAAGGTCGGATCCACATTTTCAAAATGCCAAAAATCAGCTAATGTAATATCACTTGGGCGGTGCGTGTTACAGAAGTGGCAATTTGCACATGAGTGACGAAACATGATATGCTTATAAAATGTATAGCTAAACATTTTTACCCCCCCCATTTTGAATTTGAAAGTCTCATGATGCGCTCTCCAGCCGAACTTTATCTTATCGCGGAAATTAACTTCACATATCACATCGCCCTGCTTCTTCTCAAGATAAGCAAGATAATCCCGCCAAATATACGGGCTGGGCACGCCATGGCAAACTATGTCAATAAGAATCAGATTATCACGAAGTTTTTTCCCAACAAAACTGTTCAAGCCTGAAGTCTGGCAAGGGGTTCCTGAGAAGAGTACGGTCTTTCCGTTATTTAAGTCTTCCTTAACTTGACGGAAGATGTTTTTCATGTCGCTTTGGACATATTTGCTGCCACGGAATTCATCTCGCTCAGACTTGGTGGTTGCGCGTTTATGAACAACTCTGAAATGTCCTTCAAACCCGACTCCATAAACCACACCACCATGCTCTAATATATAATCAGAAATAGCAACAAACACAGCACCGCTACGACTTTTCATAACCTCTTCCATATCTTTATGCCGGACACCATAGACGTCTGGAGCAGGGAGGTTCCGACTTATATCATAGCTGTCATTGAATGCACAAACCTTTTCACACAGTCCACAGTTGACGCACTTGTCAACATCCACTTTGGGGTATAGGAAACCAAGCGCATCTGGCTCCATGGTGATGGCATCATGGGCGCAAACGCTCTGGCAGGCCGTGCATCCGCAACAGTCTTTTGGATCTTTCACGGTTATCATCTTTCAACTTCTTTTCTTGGTGATACTTATATTCTATATACAGGAACAATGACAATAGCAAAAGATTACCACCCCTGTATAGCTCCATGGATGTGAAAATGGAGCTTGCAAGTACAACAAAAAGGGTGAAACGGATATATTGCAGCGGAGGCTCCTTACATTTCCACATACAAATACAATAAATATATACTAACAACAGAACTGCTGGAATGCCAATCACCATGCTGAGTCCGACAATACCTAAATCAACCCAGTAAAAGCTATAATATTCAATTGCCGTTGTTATTTCCTTCTTATACTTTGATTCATTATCAACTGGCAGGCCTCCTCCAATAATTTTCTCATAAGGCTTTGTAAATTGATTGTTCCAATAATAATCAAATGAGAGATATCGAATATAATCTTGATTCTCAAAAGTCTGCTCATTCTCTTGACGCCTCATCATTTCCTCTACTTTGTCTTGAACCAAACTTGTAGTTGAGAACAAGAAAACAACAAAAGCACCAAAAACTGCATACAACACTGATTTGATACTTTTCCTTGAAACAAACGGAATAATGAGAAAGGCAGACAACACAGAGAACGAGACTAACGAGCGGAACCCCTGTATGATAATTGGAATGAATGCTAAAACCGCGCTGCCTATATAGATGATTTTCTTATCCAAAAGATATTTGTTGATTGAGTATAGCAATAAAAAATAGCCACAAATACTTCCAGGCATTCTTACACGGTACTTAAAAGCATTTGCCTTTGCTTCAGCCGCTGCACCAGAAAAGACAACGGTAGGATACATCAGCCATTGTAATATATAAGCGAAACAGAAGCACAAAGAAACTATAAATAGCACTTTCTCAGCCTGTTTGTAGTTAAGATCTCCCTTCATCAGATGGAAGAAGAATATCAAAGCAAAATAGTCGTAAGAATGGCCTATTACCTTAAATAAAGACTGGCTATTGAACTTCCAAGAATAGATGCAAGACACCAGAACAAATACCGTATAAAGAATGATTGGCTTCGAATATGAAGATTTGCTCTGTAGATTGGTGTATGCCAAAACAAGAACCAATAACAAATAGACATAATCCAGAAATCCATAATGGATCATCTGCAAACCGAAAAAACCCAAGAGAAGCAGAATTAGCATAACACTGCTTTGCACTTTATATAATTCCATTGGCTAAAATCTAAGTTTATACAATACATGCTCAAATCTCATACGAATGAACTGACGCTCTTCTTGTTTGCATCCTACAAACAGGATGGAAAAGACAGTACAAACAAAACATAAAAGCGAAATAAGAAGAAAAACACCGAGAGTATCGTCGCTGACTCTTTTAATGAAAAAGGGAATCGGGGCCGAAGCTAATGATACTCCGAGAATATTGAAAAGTACGTCGCGAACAAAGCGGCCAACCTTCAAATTTATCATGTTCCTCAACATGTATAGCCTGAATGCAAGACAGCATACACCAATAGCAATAGCGACATAAAGAATTGTCTCCGGCCCACCTCCCATTTTCAGGATAATATAGCTTATCGGCAGGTTCAGCATCTGCATTCCGCCAACTACTAACTGATAATTACGAATTTTGCCCGTCGCTAACTGGGCAGTAACGAGGGGAACAGAAATTGACTCTATCATTGTAAAAGCCAGTGTTAGCTGGACAAAAGAAACGGAGTGCGCGGGGACAACACCAAGCCAGATGTGTAGCAGATATTCTGTACTCATGATGATTGGCAGGCAAAGGAAGAGAAGCATATAATACGAGAGGCGGCTACCCTGAAATATCAATTGCATCATATAGTCCCTGTTACCACTGGCATACGATTTCGTTATCTGTGGCCTCAGTGCCATAAAGAAATTGTCAACAAATCCCTGAACAGCATTCAATACCTGATTAGCGATAGCCCTCGCAGCATTAACTACAGGACCACCAAATAAATTTATCAGTATATTCCCTCCTTGGCTTCGAAGAATCGCCGAGGAGCTTCCTATCATGTTCCAGCTTGCATAGCTGAATATTTCTTTCAGCACAGGCTTGTCGAAACACGGATGATACTTGCACTCGTTAAAGTGCTTCTTGCAATACCATTGATTAAGAAGCTGAACAACTAGATGTACCAAGAATAAAAGAAACGAATAGAATATCAATCTGTCGAATGGAGAAACGATAACCAGATAGCAAATCAGGAGTTTACCAATTCCCTCGAAGATACTGATATAAGCGAAGACGCTCATTCTTTCATGAGCAATGATAGCTGCATGATAGGGGACTGTGACCAGATTATAGCAAAAAGACAGGACGGAAAACTGAAACACCCAGTTCGCAGCATACAGCCTGTCAGGAGCTATTACCATCTTATTGTTGACAAACCATACCCCGAACAGTTCTGCCAATACAGCAATGATTGCCACTAAAACAAGCTGGATAGTCAGCGAAGCAGTGAAAACTCTATTGAGCCTTTCACTGTTTCCCTTTCCCATTTCATAATTGAAGAATCTACTTGCCGCTCCCGACAAAGACTTGCTTAATACCGAAAACAGGGCGACAAAACCTCCTACTACATTATATACGCCAAAATCCTCCACCCCGAGAGCTTGTAATATCACTCTTGAAGTGTAGAGGCTTATCGCCATTAGAAACAGCATGCGTACGTATAGTACCAATGTGTTTTTGGCGATGCGTTTGTTGTTAGCAGAGTTATTTTGTGACATACGCAATTAGGTGAAACTGATAAGGAGCCTGACAATCCGATGAGCATCCAAGTCCCTCAAATCAACTCTTCATAAAGTATTGCAAGCTTTTCTTCGTAAGCCATCATTTATTGCTAGTTCTTTCTTGGGAAAGCGGCAAAGCCGAGTGGGTTGCCCATCCAGCAAACATACGATTTTTTTAATACATTTAAGAATTTTCGAGGTCGATTCCTTAGTAAACCAGTGGAATCGTGACTGGTTCCACCCACTTATGGGACAGTATGCAGGCCAGTTCATCCTTGACTGTCACAACTACACGGTTGAGGATGTCATGGAAGTACTTCTGGACATTGCGCTTACAGTTCTTGGCACTCTGGGTCAGGGACACCAGCCTGGCAAATCGCTTGGCCGACTTCACACTCTCAAGGAAATAGCTCTGAGGTTTACGATAGGATTCATTTCGCAAACAGTGGAGCATCTTTGTATAACTAATTTTTTCCTTGATACAGAACTCTTGGAGATTATTGCCTCCGTACTCATTCTTGTATCGGCATACCATTTGGGAGTAGTACTCTCCTTCTTTCTTGTTGTTCATTGCAATCTGGTTTTTGAGCAGATTGCAAAGGTACACATATATTAGTTCATGCGCAATACGGCAAAAATTGACTGCTTACCTTGGCAAGCTCAAGCAAGGGGTTTGAGCTTGCGAAGGGCTTGCTAACGGCGAGCGAACTCGCCCGGTTGACCTACGGTCGAGCCTGCTCACGCTAGGCATGGCTAAAACAATTTCAACTTTATTGCCATTTGAGCATTTACATTACTTGACTTCCTGTACGTAGAATTTAAGAAAAAAATTCTTATCTTCATAACGCATGGTCACTGTGTAGCAGCCATACTGGTTCAACGCAACGTTACCAAGAACAATGTTCATGTCATAGGTAATCAACTGATCTTGGTCGTCAGGATGTATTAGTTGCTTGGTCTCACAGCGCAACTCTGGCACAAGAGATGTACCGTCGGGTTTATTGATCAAGAAATAGAATGTCTTGTCGCCACTCTCTTCCTTTTCAAAAGATACCCGGACTGCCAGAGTGAGGTTGGGAACTACCACTGGGAGTTTTTTTGCCTTTAGTTGGTTGAAGGCACCCATCACAACGGCCTTTCCTGCATAGACCTGTGCATTATCACATATTGTAAAAATTTCAATCTGCATCATTACCTGTTGTTAAAGTGTTATTACTCATGCCCAGCTTCTTCATAAGGTTGGGAAGAGGCATCTTTACCGTGGCTATGGTGTGATCGGTCACGCTGACGAAATTGGTTCCGTGCTGACTGGAGGCTCCTTCGCCATGAATAGTCTCTGGACGCACCTTCGCCTTTAAATCAGTATAGACACTCATTGCGTCAGCAGTAACTTTATCACCCACAGCACGATGGAAATGGGCTGTTGCCTTTTTTACGTCCTCGTCTTCGGGTTCTATCCCTGCTTTACGAACCACTGCATGACTATTGCGGTCGGTTGTAAAGAGTTTCATAGTCTTATTGGTCAAAGGGTGTTTTTTTGCGCCCTGTGCACGAATAGAGCGGCCATCGAAATCAACGGCTTCGCCCTCAATAGTATCACCTACATTGTTGTAAACTGCCATCTGATTCTATCTTTTTCAATTCACTATCGGTTGCTTCAGAACTAAATGAAAACAAAGTGGACAAGTCTTCCGAGTTTTGAACATCTTTGATGCCTTGACTAAGAATCATAGCATGACACAAACGTTCAGGGGAAGGAGTCTCCTTCTCCTCTACGACATACTCATCTTCTTTTTCTTCAATCTCTTTATAGAAATCATCTTCAGAGATTAAGCCTTCAAGTAGCTCATTCTGCAGGCGGAAATAATTACGCTGGCGAGTACGATTGTTGACGGCACGAGTGAAAAGCTCCACCATCTCGGCATAGTCCACACCAACCATACGACTTATGACGCTGGACCCTTGAGAAATACCTGCAAAGAAAACATTGTCATTGTCTGACGGTTTTACGGCAACAAAAGCACCATCTTGCATCTGGCACATGGTAACAGTAGGATAGGCTTCGCCTGTCCGTTGTTGTTCCACATAGATGGAAGTTTCCATATGTAGCTTTCTTGTTTTAATATCATTCATATTGCAAATATTTCTTTTTTATTTAAATACAACCACATTCACGATGCAAAAGTACTACTTTTATTCTATATAGAGCGGATTTTAACAGTGTTTTAACACTCAAGGCCGGTGATGCCGGTGAGTTCGACATTCTCTTTCTTGCGACCGCTGCGGACCTTTGGTTCAAGGTTCCCACAAGCTCAACGTTTTCTTTTTTGCGTCCATTGGAATATGATATGATTCTCTTTATGGCGAAAGGGGACAGGTTCCGAGCTTTTCTTTTATTTCTTCTCAAAACGCCCCTTTTGTCACCTCAACCGGTCTCTTTAGAATTAACATTTCTTCACTTTAAAGGGCTAAGAAATCCTAACGCTCTTGCATATTGTAATCGGTCATTTTAGACCCGTTAAGGCCTAGGAAAACCATATTTTTAGTAATCTTTAAAATTTAGAATCGAATTTAATAGATGGCAGGTGCCATTTGAGGTTGCCACTTATGGGCAACCAAGTTGACCAACTGATCCTTGGCTGTATTCTTGATGCGACGGAACACGTCACATAGATACTTGTAAGGGTCGATGTTGTAGGCCTTACAGTTTGCAAAGATTGTCAGTGTCCTGGCAAGACGGGCTCCGCCTTTGGGACTACCAACGAAGAAACTATTATTTCTATACTTCGCCAGCCTACGTATTTCCCTCTCGACGCTATTATTTGAAAAGTCAAGTGCACCATTCTTCAGGAAATCAGGAAATCAGGGGGACGGTTCTACTGACCCACTTTCATTTTGCCATTTATTCTTTGTATGACTCCGTAACTGATACCTGTCAGCCTTGATAGTTGCCGCAATGGTGCGCCATACTGAATAGCTTCTATTAGTATCTCGTTACGATCAGCCTTTTCTTTCTTTTGCAGGTCTGTAGGATGCTCTAACTGCCAATGACCTCGCAGATACTGACGAATGTCGTCATCGGTCAAACGGTCATCCGTGGTGTACTCTACATCTGTTATATCTCCATCTAATATTTCATCCACTAATTCCTTCAGACTGTCAAGAGTGATTCGTTTGAGCACTGCTTTGGTATAGCACAGGGTTGGAAGTATTCCATCGTCGTTCAGATACTCCTGCCAACTACTCCAAGTATATTCTTCTGCCTTGACGCATATCCCCGCCTTAACTGGATTTTGATGAATATATCTTAATAGTGTTACAAAATACTCGATGTCATTTACCGGCTCACTTTTGAACCTGTCCTGAAACAGGTGCCCTACCCTTTGATAACGCTTGTTGTAGTATGCTGCATAGGAAACGGTAAGGCGTTTCAGGCTGATGCTAATGCTCTCGGTACGTTCACGTAGCAGTAGATGTACATGGTTTGACATGAGGCAGTAGGCATACACATGGAAGTAAGACGGGATATGTTCGCCATTGTCATTTATCGGATCTACGAGGTTCTGAAGACGAATGAGAAACTGTTGGTAGTCCTCTTGCTCTTCAAAGATATCTTGTCTGTTGATGCCACGAAGCATCACATGGTAGATGCCTGTACCCGATGACTGTCTGGACTGCCGAGCCATTGCCTGATTTTAGATTTTATCCCTCAAACATTCTGAAACAGGAACCTGTCCCCATGTCTCCCATGCGCAATACGGCAAAAATTGACTGCTTACAAATAATCCGCCTGGATTATGTATAATTATACCATCGTGCATGGATATGCATCTGTATCTACGACACAAAATGTCAGAGTGTGTATACTCTCAGCCTTCAAGAGTTCAATAGAAACTCTCTGGCTGAACAGGCTACGATTCCTGAGTCATGAATCAAGCCTACATTCGGATCCATCGTGACCACATACTTGGGATAGTTGTCCTTTATCAACTTCAGGTTGCCAAACTCCCGCTCGTAGGTTTCTTCACCAGTTACTTGCAAGGCTACCTGCACATATACCAACTCGTTGCCACGACGGGCCACAAAGTCTATCTCCTTCCCCGCCAGCTGTCCTACATACACCTCATAGCCGCTACGTCTGAGTTTCAGATAGACGGCAGACTCCAGCAGTTTCTCAATATCAAGGCTACGCTTGTCACGGCACAGGTAGTTGCGCAATCCCAGATCCTCGAAATAGTATTTATCCTGCTGCTCGAACACGCTCTTGCCCTTGATGTCAAAACGCTTCACGCGGTCTATCAGATAGGTATCGCACAGGGCATCCATATACTCCCCCACCGTGTTCGCACTCACAGCCATCGCACTGCCCTTGAGGAACTTGGCAATGCTGTTGGCAGAGAACACCTTTCCAGTATTGTCGGCCACGAAGCGGGTCAGGTTATCCAGTAATGACACATTACGCACATTCCTCCGGCGGACGATGTCTTTCACAAAGATCGTGTCGTAGATGCTGCCAAGATATTCCGTCCTGGTACGTTCGTCTTCCAGAGGTATGCGGTACAAGAACGGCAGCCCACCCCAGCGCAGAAACTGCGAGAAAGCATGATCCGAGTCGTCCATGCCATAGAACAGCAGGAACTCTTTGTAATCCAGACTGCTCACGTGAACCCGATGATAGCGTCCGGCAAAGGACGAGGCAATGTCGCTCGACAGCATGGCGGCGTTGCTTCCCGTCACCACCACATCCACATCGTCCTGCTTCACCCAGTAGCGCAAGGCCCTCTCAAACTCCGCCACCTCCTGCACTTCGTCTATCAGCACATAGTTGCGCCGCTCTTCCACCACAGTTCCCTTTATCTTCTCGGACAACTCGCGGAATGTGGCGAGGTCGGCATTCTCGGGGTTCTCCATATCAATGTAGATAACATTACCCTTAGACGACAGCTCTGCTGCCAGCAGTTCCAAGATACAACTCTTGCCAGCGCGCCTGTGCCCAGTCAGAACAACAGCCTCGCCCTTACCCAGCAAACTGCCAATCAATGCGATATAATCCCGGCGATTTATCCTCTCCATAATCAGAACTTTTTGCAAAAATACAAAAACTTCTCAATATACAGCGAATTTCAACTTCCCTTTAACACTATTTAGTGCCCAGAAACACAAGGACGGGTTCCTGTTTCATCACATGCGATATATCATGCTTTTTCCTATTCCCGTCAGTCTCTCCAACTGGCGCAGAGAAGCCCTTCTGCCCTTCAGCTCAATTAACATTGACCTTTTCGTCTCATCTGGCAGCTGCTGGAAAGCACTGCTGTTCGTCGCACCAGTTTTTTCCTTTATCAGCCACATCACCTGATCATCTGAGGGACGACCTTTTGATGCTGCTTCTATATCAAGGCAGGAAACATTGCTGGGTGCTTATAAATGAGTGCTAATTACCATTACTCGGGTTTGTCGAAATCTTCATGATGACCGTCTGCAATCACCTTTGCGTACTGTTCGTGTTTCTTATGGTATATAACATGGAAGTAGAATGTTTCTGCAACTCCATCTATCTTTATTTCATCGTCAAATATATCAGCGATATGATGTTGGGACATATAACGCTTAAACATTGCGGAGAACATCCTGCTGCGATACTCTTGTACGGTTATCTTTTTATTACTCGGAACGAGGTTGATGAAATCGCACATGTAACTGAGTATTGCATTGGGATTCCTCATCATAAAGTCAGCTATACAATCCTCTATCTGCCGGAGGACTCTGTGGCTGGTAACATTTGTGCTGCCAATACGACCCAAGCCTACCTCTACTAATTCAACACCATCTTGCAGAAGGATGTCTAAGATACAGCCTGCAATAATATTACTACAATCTGTAGTGAACTGCAGTCTGTACTCATCACCAGCCTCAGAGAAAATGGTATACCTTTCTGTCATCAGACATAAATAACCTTATTGGGTTTTGTTTCCTCTGAGCACAGTTTTTTCAGCCACAGGTATTTCTGTACACCTGCTTCACGAATCTTCTCTTCCAATTTCCTGGAAGGATTCTTGATTGTAATAGTCCTTGAGTTGCTCATAATTATATTGTTTATATCGGCGACAAAGATACGGAGACACGGGGACAGGTTCCTGTTTCATCACATGCGATATATCATGCTTTTTCCTATTCCCGTCAGTCTCTCCAACTGACGCAGCGAAGCGTTTCTGCCCATCTAATCATCCGACGGGCGGCCTCGTCCTTCTTGAAAAAGAGTTTAGACACTTGGTCGCCTAGAGGAGTTGGCGATACTTCCTGCGAAGAGCTTTGGCTTTCTTGATACAATCTCTTAAATCTAGGAATTGCTGCGGGTCAATCATACCCAAATGCTCTACGACAGAAGACATCTCGTCAAGATATTTCTGCTCATACTCATCGACCTGCTCGCAATACTTGGGCTTGGGTTGCATGCCGTTCTTGAACTCGAAAGGTGAGAATTTCAGAAGTTCGCCAATCTGGTACATTGTCTTAGCTTCGTAATTGGTCGGCCATCAGGCGATTTTCGAGGACTTCTTCATAATAGGCACGGTCATCGGGACAAAGTTGTCGCCCCATGTCGATGATGACAGTGGAACTGTTGGCCCGGCGTTGCTGAAAGTCTTCTAAGAGGCCATGCTCCTTAGCGGTCTCCTGCCAGAGGGAGCCGTCGCGATGGGTAAGAGCGATAAGCTGCTCGGAATTCATGGCGCCATACTTATGCATGATCTCCTGCATCACCTGAAGCTCTGCATCTGAAAACTCGTCCTCGTCAAATTCGCGACTGGGTGTCACCTTGATACCTTGACCGTTGAATTGCAACGTCACAAATTCGCTGAGCAGTACAGGACCGTCAGACAGTTCCTCAAATACATCGACAGACACGGGGCCGAGCCGCCATACGGAATAGGGTATGGAGAGCATCGGGATGTGATAGAGCTGAACCATGCGTTCTTCCATGAGGTAAAGCAACTTGAGCACCTCTGTCTTATATGGATATCTGGCCTGTGCAGCGATATATATCACTGCATTGCCAAGTCTAACTTTGCTTGTCTCTGAAAACCTACACATATCTGACTATTTATCTTTATGCCGCTGCAGGAGACACGGGGACAGGTTCCTGTTTCATCACATGCGATATATCATGCTTTTTCCTATTCCCGTCAGTCTCTCCAACTGGCGCAGGCAACTCCATCTATCTTTATTTCATCGTCAAATATATCAGCGATATGATGTTGGGACATATAACGCTTAAACATTGCGGAGAACATCCTGCTGCGATACTCTTGTACGGTTATCTTTTTATTACTCGGAACGAGGTTGATGAAATCGCACATGTAACTGAGTATTGCATTGGGATTCCTCATCATAAAGTCAGCTATACTATCCTCTATCTGCTGGAGGACTCTGTGGCTGGTAACATTTGTGCTGCCAATACGACCCAAGCCTACCTCTACTAATTCAACACCATCTTGCAGAAGGATGTCTAAGATACGGCCTGCAACCTGTTGGATGAATTAAATTTGTAAAATATTTATGCTCAAAAAGTTGCACATATCGTTAATTTTTAGTAACTTAGTGGTGTCTAAGCAACTAAGTACTATTATCATAGATATGCGCAACTTCGTCACAAAGTTCGGAAAAATTCTTGA
>FLNV01001631.1_pt1 | contig 29641 bp, 24 predicted proteins | sample 1140351 | NCBI WGS metagenome assembly FLNV01 (sample SAMEA3878207, study PRJEB12797) | bioreactor metagenome | biome: Moose rumen | place: Sweden | collected 2011-10
CCTCGCCCAACAGCTTCTGAAGGGTCTGGGCGGCCATGATTTCGTCTTCAATGATAAGGGCTTTCATAGTGCTTTTTCGTTTTCTTTGAGGGGCAAAGTTACACTAAAATTCATTCCGTCGTCAAAAATATCGACATTTTCGTTCCATTTCAGCCGGTAACGCTCTGCAAGGTTGGCCAATCCGATGCCGCTTCCCTCCTCCGGGTCGATTTTCGGCTGTATCTTGTTGCTTATGACCAAACGACCGTTTTCGTCGGTGACAACTTGTATCGTCAGCGGTTGCTTGCTTGAGATGACGTTGTGCTTGATGGCATTTTCAATCAGGCCTTGGATGGAAAGGGGTAGCACAAGGTAACTGTCGTATCGCTCGTGGTCGATTTGGTGTACAAACCTGAGGTTGTCGCCATAGCGCATCTTCATCATGGTGCTATAGGCCTTGACGCAATCGAGTTCATCGGCAAGCGTCGTCACCTCCTTGCCCTGTAAGGTGTAGCGCAGCACCGACGACAGCTGCTGGATGAAGTCCTCGGCCTTGTCGGGATCGAGTTCAACGAGCGACTGCAAGGTGTTCAACGAGTTGAAGAGGAAATGCGGGTCGAGCTGGTTTTTCAGGGCTTCATAGCGCGTGCGGATGTTCTCGGCACGCAGCGTCTCGTTTTCGACGGCCACGACCTTTTCCTTGTGGAGCGACCGCAGCAGGTAGCACGCCATGACGACAAAGAACATCAAGGGCAGGTCGCCTATGCAGCCTCTTCGGATGGCTTGCATCGTCGACCGAGGCGGTCCCGGAGGATGCGGAAACACCCATAGCTGCAACAGCGTACTCAACACGCTCAGTGCCATGGCAATCGCCAACGAGCCCACCACGATGGCCGCCACCTCGTCGTAAAACCGCTTGATGGGCAGGCCCATGATCTTGCGGTTATAGAGAAACACCGCGAAGACCATGACGAAGGTCAACGGGACGTTGAACAGGATGAGCAGCAAGAAATTCGGTCGCCGAGGCGCATCCCTCTCCGCCTGTGGATGGCCCGCCGGAGGGCCTACATGCCTTTGCGCTTCGTCGAACTGCACCGTCGCGCCTTGCCGGCTTTCCTGTGCCTCTTGGCGCACCATCTCGGTGTTGTTGGTGTTGGCAAACGAAGGCCGACCGAAATAATGGCTCAGGAAATAAAGGAGGTAATAGATACCGGTGATGGCCAACGAAAGGACGACAATGCGCTTCAACGAAAGAAACTCGTCGACGTTGTTATGGTTGCTTCTCGTCATGGCTCGATTATTCGTATCTCAATGCGTTGATCGGGTCGGTGCGCGAGGCTTTCAAGGCCGGGAAGAAACCGGCGATGAGTCCCAAGATGGCGCACGAAACGAAGGAAATCACCATCCAAAGCACGTTGATGACATAGGGCAACGACAAGAGCAACGAGCCGATGTAGGACAGCACCAAGCCCAAAATCATGCCCAACACGCCTCCGATGAGGCTCAAGATCATGCTCTCGGTGAGAAACTGCATCAGGATGGCCGCGTTCTTCGCACCGATGGACATGCGCAAGCCGATTTCCTTGGTGCGCTCGGTGACGGTGACGTACATGATGTTCATGATACCGATGACACCTACCAACAACGAAATCAAGGCGATGGCAATGAGAACCGTGGTGATCATGCCGGTCATGGAGGTCATCATTTCGAGCATCTCCTGCTGTGTGCGCACCTCAAAGTCGTCGTCGCCTCCTTCTTGGATCTTGTGCGAAGCCCGGAGGATGGATTCTATCTCGGCCACGGCAGCCTCGGCCACGTCTTCGGAAGCCGCCGAGCACACGATTTGCTGGATGTAGTCGACGCCCAACATGCGCTTCTGCACCGTCGAATAGGGCATCACCACGAGGTCGTCCTGGTCCATGCCCATGCTGTTCTCGCCGCGTTCCTTCAGGGTGCCGATGACCTTGAACGGCATGTTGCCGATGCGGATGGTCTTGCCGATGGGGTCTTCGCCGTCGTCGAAAAGCTCCTCGACGATGGTCTGGCCAATCAAGCCGACCTTGGCGTATTTCTTCACGTCCTCGTCGGTGAAGTTGACGCCCGTGGCGATTTCGTATTTCCTGATTTCGAGATATTCGGGCGAGCCGCCATACACCGTCCCTGACCAGTTCTTGGAGCCGTTCACCAATTGTCCGCCGCTGTTGACCACAGGGCTGACGGCGGTGATGTTCTTGGCGTTCTTGGCAATCAGCTCGCAGTCGCGCACCTTGAGCGACTGCACGTTGCCCGAACCCATGCTGACGCCGCCACGCCGCTGGTTGGCACGCATCACCATGATGAGGTTGGTGCCCATGTCGGAAAGCTGGTTGGCCGTGCTCTGCTTCAGGCCTTCGCCCATGTTGACCACCGCGATGACGGCAGCAATGCCGATGACGATGCCGAGCATGGAAAGAGCCGAGCGCGTCTTGTTGCGCAACAGGGCTTTCGCCGAAATCCGTATTAAGTTTAGTATATCCACTGCATTTTGAGGTATGAGGTATGAAGTATGAGGTAGGAGGTTTGAGTTAGTAGTCGTTGTCGATGGGGAGGGCGGCAAGGGCTTCGGCTGCCGATTTGGTTTCCACCGGCTCGTCGCGCAGGATGTGGCCGTCGCGGAGAAAGATGGTCCTGCTCGTAAACACCGCAATGTCAGATTCATGCGTCACGAAGGCGATGGTCTTGCCCTGCTCGTGCAGGCTTTGGAACAGGCTCATGATTTCGTAGGAAGTGCGCGTGTCAAGGTTGCCCGTGGCTTCGTCGGCAAGCACAATCACGGGGTCGTTGACCAAGGCGCGGGCGATGGCCACACGCTGCTGCTGACCGCCCGAAAGCTGGTTAGGCATGTGGCCCATGCGGTCTTTCAGGCCCACAAGTTCCAAGGCGTGTTGCGCTTTCTCGTGACGCTCGCGATGCGACACTTCGGGGTTATACACCAATGGCAGCTCCACGTTCTCCAAGGCCGAGGTACGCGGCAAAAGGTTGTAGGACTGGAACACGAAACCGATCTTGCGGTTGCGTATCTCCGACAGCTCGTTTTTCGTGCGCTCCCTGACGGAGATGCCATCGATGAGATACTCGCCCGCCGTGGGCTGGTCGAGGCAGCCGAGGATGTTCAGCAAGGTCGACTTGCCGCTGCCCGACGAACCCATGATGCTCACGAACTCGCCTTGGCAGATGTCGAACGACACGCCCTTCAGCGCGTGGACTTCCTCGCTGCCAACCACGAAGGTGCGTTTGAGGCTCTCGACCTTGATGATGGAATTTTGCGCACTCATGTCGAAAACAGATTACATCGGGCCACCGGGGCCGCCGCCACCTTTATTATTGTTGTTGCCGTTTTTCTTTCCGGGAGGAGAAGGCATGAAAGGATTCTCGCCGGTCTTCTTCTCCTTTTCCTTGACGACATATTGCGCCGAAAGCACCACCGAGTCGCCAGCCTGCAAGCCTTGCTCGATAATCTTGTAAGCGCCGTCGCTCATGCCCACCTTCACAGGACGCGGCATCATGTTGTCGCCCTTCTTCAGCCACACCATCGTATGGCTGACGGCCTGCATGTCGCCTTCCTCCATCTGCGGACGCTCGCCTTCGGGCTGCTCGCCTTGCGGAGGCTCAGGCTTGTCGGCCTTGCGCATGGCCTTCAGCACCTGTTCGTCGGGCGTGAAGTTGAACGCCTCGGCAGGCACGGCCAAACCGGTCTCCTCTTCGGTGACGATGGTCACGCTGGCGGTCATGCCAGGGAAGAGTTTCAGGTCGGGGTTGGGCGCGCCGATGATGACAGTATAGGTCACCACATTGCTCGTCGTGGTGGGTTGCATACGGATTTGGTTCACAGTGCCGTCGAAGATGTCGTCCATGTAGGCGTCGACGGTGAAGGTCACCCGCTGCCCCACTTTCACCTGCCCGATGTCGGCCTCGTCGACGTCGGCCTCCACCTGCATTTTGGTCAGGTCGTTGGCCAAGGTGAACAAGGTGGGGGTGCTGAACGAGGCGGCCACCGTTTGGCCCACCTCCACGGCGCGGTCGAGTACGATGCCGTCGATGGGCGAATAGATCTCGGCATAGCCCAAGTCGACACGAGCCTGGTCGTAGGAGGCCTGCGCGTTCTTCTTGTTCATCTGCGCCTGCGTGTAGGTGTTTTGCGCCTCCTGGAAGGCGGCAAGCGTGGCGGCATTCGACTCGTAGAGTTGCTTAGTGCGCTCGTAGGTGAGCTTGGCGTAGTTGAGCTGGCTCTCAGCCGAGGTGAGGCTGGCCTTGGCGCGGCTCAGGCTCTGGTTGAGCGTCTGTTTGTCGAGTTCGGCCATCAGCTGGCCTTTCTTCACCTCATCGTTGAAGTCGACATAGATCTTCTCCACCTTGCCCGACACCTGCGTACCGACCTCGACGGTCTCCACAGGCTCGATGGTACCCGTCGCCGTAACGGTGTTTTCGATGGTATACTCACCCACCACATGGGTACGGATAACCAATTCCTTGTTCGCTGACTTCGTGGCTTTTACGATCAAAATGGCCGCAATTGCCGCCACGACGACACCAAGGATAATCAGCCAAACCTTTGTTTTTCTTTTCATGCTCATAACTCAATTTTTTTACCCATATACACATCCAAGATCTTGCGTTGCATCACCAACGAATATTTGTTCTGAATGTAGGCGTTCAAGGCATTCAGATAGTTGTTCTGCTGTTGCAGCAATTCCACCGTTGTTATGCTACCGTATTGATACTGAATGTTATAAGCGTTAAAACTCTTGCCGTATGCATTCTCTTTCACCTGCGACACCTTATAGGCATTGTAGGCCGAAACCACGTTGCGATAGGCTTGCACCACCGTTTGGCGCACCTCCAACTGCGACTGTTCATAGTCCAACTGGGCTTGTTCGAGGGCGATGCGGCTCTTTTTCACGTTGGCCTTGGTTTGTCCACGACTGTAAATCGGGATGCTCATCGACACGCCGACCGACTCGGTAGGCTTGCCGTACCACTTCGAGTTGCCGTCACCGTCAAACGAAAGCACGCCCATGCCCACGTTGGCGTTGGCCGAGATGGACGGGAAATAGTTGCCCCGCGCCAAGTCGACGCTCTTCTCCGCAAGGCGGATGTCGTAGTCGCTCATGCGCAAGTCGGGCATGTATTCCATAGCCATACTGATGGCTTCCTCTTCGGTGGGCAGCGTTTCCTTCAGGTTGTCGAGATTGTCGGTATCGGGCGAAACGATTTCCAAGTCGTCGGTCGGCTCCATCGAAAGCAACACCTTCAAGTCCAACAAGTTGTTGCCGATGTTGATGCGCGTGTCGACCACATTGTTCGAGTCGCTGTAATACTGCGCTTCGAGGAGCAGCAGGTCGCTTTCGAGAATCGAGCCTGCGTTGTAGCGCACCTGACCTTGCTTCAGCTGCTCGCGGCTGGTATTGAGCACTTCGAGCTGGTATTTCAGCTTCTCTTGGTTGCCAAGGATGGTAAGGAAACTCTGCAAGATCTGCATCGTCAGTTGGTTGTCGTAGCGTTCAAGCTGCACGTCGTTGCGTTCCATGTTGAGGCGGCTCTGCTCGATGGTGTTGTTGATGTTGCCGCCTTGGTAGATGGTCACCGAGGAGCCGACGCCCACGTTGCCCGACGTCGACCATCCGTTTTCGTTGTTCGAGAAATTCTGTCCCACCGACGCGCTGAGGCTCGGCAGGCGTTGTTGTTTCGACTGTTCGTAGGTGGTTTCCAGCGATTGCCCCGTCAGTTGCATCGACTTGCGGTCGTAGCTGTTGGCAAAGGCAAAACGCAGGCAGTCCTCCAAGGAGAACCGATAGGAACTGCTTTCTTGGGCCATGAGCGAACCCGTCACAAGAAACAACAAAGTCAATATCCTGATGCGTAGCTTCATTTGTTCAGAAAAAACGCACCAGCCAATAAAAGCATATCAACCGGTGCGGAAAAAACAATTCATTAACGGTTGCAAATGTACTTCCTTATTTCGAATGATGGTATTATATTTGAAACGAAACGGAAAAAACCGCCGTTGAATCACTACATTACCTATCTGATTAAGAAGACATGCATAAGTCTAACATTGAGCGACTTTTCTCTAAAACGAAATTTTTCCGAAAAAAATTGCACAATAATGATTATTTTGTACATTTGCAGTGTCTCAATAAGGAAACTTTAGGGACATTCTTGAGGAGAGCAAACACTTATTTAATCAATAACTAATTTAAAATCAAAGAGTTATGAAAACATGTAACAAGTTCTTCGCCGAATTGCTCGGCACATTCGTCCTCGTTTTGGGCGGTTGCGGCACTGCCATTTTCGCTGGCAGAGCTGTTGGATTCCTTGGCGTAGCCATCGCCTTCGGCCTCACCGTGGTGGCCATGGCCTACGGCATCGGTCACATCTCCGGCGCTCACCTCAACCCCGCCGTCAGCTTCGGCGTGTGGGCCAATGGTCGTATGACGCTGAAAGAGATGCTCGTCTATTGGTGCGCCCAAATCATTGGTGCCATCTGCGCTGCCGCCATCATTTTTGCCATCGTGAAATGCGGTAACATCGAGCCTGGCAACTTTGCCGCCAACGACTACGGCCAAGACCTCGCCAATTGTGGCCCCAACTACTGGAACATCAACGCCCTTGGTGCCTTCATCACCGAGTGCGTGCTGACCTTCGTGTTCCTGATGGTCATCCTCGGTGTCACCGACAGCAGCCATGCCAACGGCAAGTTCGGCGGTTTAGCCATCGGCCTCACCTTGGTGCTCATCCACCTCATCAGCATCCCGCTGACCAACACCTCTGTGAACCCCGCACGTTCCATCTCACAAGCCATTTTCGCTGGCGGTTCGGCCCTCAGCCATCTGTGGCTCTTCATCGTGGCTCCGCTCGTCGGCGCTGGTCTCGCCGGCCTGTGCTACAAGTGGTTGGCCTGCTGCAAAGAGTGCAAGAAAGACTAATCAATCTGATTGAGGTTCCCCTTTCAGGGAATGGCAAGCCGCCATTCCCCGAAAGGGGAATCCCTTATTAATACAGCATGGCAGGTCTCTACATCCACATCCCCTTCTGCAAGTCGAAATGCGGCTACTGCGGCTTCTATTCGTTGCCTTCGCTGAAACTGAAAGACAGATTCCTGGAGGCTCTGAAGGCCGAGATTGTGGAACGGAAGGATTACTTAAAGCAAAGGAGCCATTGCGGGCTTGACCCGCAATCTCCCACGCCGAAGGATAATCCTGTCACGACTCCCATCAGCACGGTTTACTTCGGCGGCGGCACCCCTTCCCTACTCGCCATTGACAAGATCCGCGACATCTTGCACCTTATTAATATGCACTATCCCGTCGCCGCAAACCCCGAAATCACCCTTGAGGCCAACCCCGACACGCTGTCGCTCGACTATCTTGCCGCCTTGCGCGAAACGGGTGTCAACCGACTGAGCATCGGCATCCAGAGCTTTTTCGACGACGACTTGAACTATTTGGGCCGCAAACACAATTCCACCCACGCCCGCCAGTGCCTCGACTGGGCGCGACAAGCGGGTTTCAGTAACCTCAGCATCGACCTCATCTACGGTCTCCCGACCTCCAATGCCGAACAATGGAACCGCAATCTTCACATCTTCTTCGAGTACGGCTTGCCGCACCTTTCAGCCTACGCCCTCACCCTCGAGCCTAACTCCATCCTGACCAAACAAATCGAATTGGGAAAGACCTTGCCCGTCAACGAGGAGGAGGATGCCTTGCGCGACTACGAAATCCTTTGCCGTCGCGCCGCCGAAAACGGGTACCTGCACTATGAGGTTTCCAACTTCTGCCAACGCGGGATGCACTCGAAGCACAACGCAAGCTATTGGTTCGGAACGCCTTACGCCGGCTTCGGGCCTTCAGCACACTCCTACGACGGCACTTCGCGGCAATGGAATGTTTCGAGTGTGGAGAAATACATAGACGCGAGACGCGAGACTGCACGACTGCGAGACCAGAGGGGCCCGTGTCCCGAAGTCCCGTGTCCCGAAGTCCCGTGTCCCGCGTCAGAAAAAGAAGAACTGACCATTGAGCAACGCTACGACGAATACGTCATGCTGCGCCTGCGCACGCATTGGGGCATCGACCTGAAATGGCTGAAACGCGAGATGGGCGAACGCTTCGCGACCTATTGCGAACAACACGCCCAGCCTTTGATTGCCCAAGGCCGCCTCTCGCAAACCCGCGAGTTTCTCTACCTCACCGACCAGCAGATGCTCTTCGCCGACGGCGTGGCAGAGGAATTGTTTTGGGAATAAAAGGCCTCACAAAAGGGAAATTTCATTCTCATTTAGCCCTGTGGCTCGGACGATATTCTCTATTGAAACACCCATGTTCTTGAGATTCCGAGCAATTTCAATTTGCTTTGTTTTCTCGCCTTCAGCACGGCCTTCAGCACGACCTTCAGCACGACCTTCAGCACGACCAATAGCACGACCCTCTTTTTTGCCTTCCGACCATCCTTCAAGATGCGCTGCACTAAACACACTATCTTGATACATCAGGTTTTCCATGTGACGCTCGTAAGCTTTTCTTTCCTTGGGTTCCATCTGCAAGTACTGCAACTTTTTACGCGCCTCTTGTAATCCAGGTGCTGTCGTGTCTTCTTTGATATGGGCGTTTTTCAAGTAGTCGAGCCATTCCTCCAACGGGGTCATGGCTACATCATTGAATTCGTTAACGCGAATAAGGAAATACTCTGGGAAAATCTCTTCTGGAGTCCGCATCCGTATGGCATTTTCATCTTTCGTGGTAATTTTCAACACGTCGTTGGTATGGACACCCTTGAAAACCGTGGAGCCATGATATAGATAATCTTTCCCCTCCCCTAAATCGAAATACAGGATGTTGATGGAATACACCTTCTTCACCTTGTCGTATCTCTCTCCTAATTGAATATGCTCCGTAATCGCCTTGGCTGCACCATAAAGTATTCTTTCGAGATAATACAACTCGTGCGTTTGCTGTATCTCCACAATGACAATCTCATCTTTGCTATTCCGCGCCTTTACATCGACGCGGTTGAACTTGTCGCGCTCGGTGTCTTGGTTGCTCTCGCTTTCCAAAATCTCAACAATCTTAATAGGCTCGCCTATCAAAACCGTCATCAGCCCTTCAAGAACAGCAAAATTCGCTTTATCACGCAACATACGCTTGGCCGCCCAATCAAAACGGATATACCTATTGGCTTCATTCATGTCTTTTCCTCCTTCAAAAATGTTCAATCGCAAAAATAATCATTTTTCTGAAAACACAACTATTTTGGCGCATTTTTTCAATACTTGTCATTTTCTTTCCTATTTTTGAACCTCCAAACAAGAAGTCTTTTTAAACGTATAATTATGTTCAAATTCAAAACTTTAGTATTATCCGGTCTTCTGCTCATCGGCCTCGGCGCGATGGCACAAGACGAAAACGAGCGCCTCGTTGGCGCCAACTGCACGAGCATTATGGTGGGCAAGAAAGCCTCCACCGACGGCTCCGTCATCACCTCACACACCTGCGACGGCCGCTACCGCACCTGGATGCGCTGGGAGCCTGCCGCCGACCACGAGAAAGGCGAGATGTACAAGGTCTACAAAGGCACCATGCATACCGAAGACCCCTTCGACAACCGTGGCGTCGAATTGGTGGGCGAAATCCCGCAGGTGGCCCACACTTATTCCTACCTCAACACGGCCTATCCCTGCCTCAACGAGAAGCAGTTGGCCATCGGCGAGACGACCTTCTCAGGCCCCGACACCTTAGTCAACAGCAAAGGCTTGTTCATGATTGAGGAATTGGAGCGCGTGGCCCTGATGCGCTGCGACAACGCCCGCGACGCCATCCAGCTCATCGGCAGGCTCATCAAGGAATACGGCTACGGCGACGGCGGCGAGTGCATCACCATCGCCGACAAGAACGAGGTGTGGCAGATGGAAATCCTCGGCGAGGGCCCCGACCAAATCGGCGGCGTGTGGGCGGCCAAGCGCATCCCCGACGACGAGGTTGGCGTCAGCGCCAACATCCCCCGCATCGGCAAATTAGAACGCAAGAGCAAGGACTTCTACTGCTCCGACAACTGCGAGAAGGTGGCCAAGAAATACGGCCTTTGGGACGGCCAAGGCGACTTCGTCTTCTGGAAGGCCTTCCACTCTTCCTATGGCGGCGGCAAGAACTTCAGCGACCGCGAGTTTTTCATCCTCAGCCAGTTGGCTCCTTCTTTGAACCTCAACCGCGACATGGCCGAACTGCCTTTCTCGGTGAAACCCGACGAGAACGTCGACGTGCGCAAGGTGATGGAACTCTTCCGCAGCACCTACGAAGGCACCGACATGGACATGACACGCAACGTGAAGATGGTCAGCAAGAAACGCCTCGACGACGGCTCGGTGGTCGACGACACCATCATCAGCCCCGTGGCCAACCCATGGGTGGGCGGTGCCATGATGAACACCATCAACTACTTGGCCCCCGGCACCATCAACTTCCAGCGCACCGTGGCCGTGGCATGGAGCAGCTACCACCACATCATCCAATGCCGCAGCTGGGTGCCCGACGAAATCGGCGCCATTTGCTGGATGGCTTGCGACAACCCGGGCCAAAGCCCGCGCATCCCGATCTTCTCCGGCTCGACCACCGTGCCCGACGGCTTCGACAAATGCGGCCAGCTCCGCTATCGCGACGAGGCTTGGATTTGGCACTACCGCAAAGCCAACAAGCTCGCCACCGTGCAATGGGGCCGCTGCAAGAAGACCTTAATGGACAACGCCAACCGCTTCGAGCAGAAGGCTTTCGACGAAATCCCCGCCCTCGAAACCAAGGCGCAAGCCCTGATCGCCGAAGGCAACACCAAGGAAGCCACCCAACTCCTCAACCAATACACCTCCGACTTCGCCGCCTCGACGCGTCAAGCTTGGAAGGAGATGGAAAACAAGTTCTGGTATTGGTTCAGCTTCGGGTTCTAAGCCGACCCACAGCCACAAAAAGAGAGGGAAGCACGCCGTGCGCTTCCCTCTCTTTTTGCCTCATCTGCAAAGCATCAATGCTGCTGATTGACCGTGACCGTGACAATCCTTCCCGAAGCGGCCTTCAGGTTGAGGTGTCCCGTGCGGGGATGGAGGGTCGCCATAGGCTGCACCGTCAATGTAATGTCGGCATTGGCAAAGCCGCTGTCGGGTGTGCAACTCATCCATTCCACGTCGCAAGTCGCAATCCAGCTCTGGTTTGAGGTCACATGGATGACGACCTCGCCGCCTTCTTCCCTCATCTCCAATTCGGTGATGTCGGTCTCAAGCAGGTCGGGTTTGCCTTCCTGCGCGACGACCATCTCGGCCATCACCTCGCCGCCGTGCAAGGCCCTGACGAAGCCATATCGCGGCTCTGCCGACGAGTTTTGGTCGATGATGAGATAGACCGTGGCATCGCCTTGAGTCATTTGCTCTGGCAGATTCATGATCCATGAAGAAGCCTCCAAAATCCATGTCGTGTTGGAGGTCACGTCAAGCTCGGCACTAATGGCACCCGTATAGCTTACCGACAAAGTGTCGGGCGAAAGCACGACCCAAAGCGGCTCGTCGCCGGCCTCTTGCGTCACTGTCACGCGCTGTATCAAGTTGCCCGAGACCACCCAAAACGCCATGCTGCGTGCCTCGTTGATGGGATTAGGCTCGGCTGTCAGCGTCACCGTGGCGGTGCCATTGCCCGACATCGCCGAAGCCGACATCCATTCACAGTCAAGGCCCATCTCCCAGTCCGTGTCGCAACCGACGACAAGTTCTTGCGACCCGCCTTGCTTGCCGAAATTGAACGACAGCGGCGAAACATCAAGGAAATGCGGGTCGGGCGAAGGTTCTTGTTTCACCGTCAGCAACGTTTGGAGTCCTGCCGTGGTGGTGAACACTACGATAGCGTTGCGCGGCACATAGTGCGGGTTCTCGCCCACGGTCACCGTCACGATGGCATCGCCGTCGGCTTGGGTCTTGTCGAGCGTCACCCAATCCTCGTTGGCCGAAGCCGTCCAAGCGTCATCGCAGGTCACTTCCACCGTCTTCGACTCGCCTTCGCAAGCTATCTCAAGCGTATTAGGGGTAACCGAAATCGTGGCTGGCTGTGCCACGGTTTGCAGCACATGCAGGGTTGCGTTCAACTCGCCGTTTCCGACGACCACATCTGCCGTGCGCGAAGCGCCGAAATCGCCCGAAACGGCCAAGACCGTCACGACGACGGTAGCCGAGCCTGAGCCTTCCGCCGGCGAGCAGGTCATCCAATCCGGCAATCCCGTCACCGTCCAAGCGACGTTAGCGGCAACCGCAATGTCGAACTCGCCACCCGCTTCGGTGCATTCGATGGAGGTAGGAGCGATGTTGAGGAAGGTGCCGATGCCCTGTTCCACCGTCAAGACGGCGGTGTTGTCTTTCGTCGAGGCCTTCACCTCGCCCTTGCGACTTTCCGCAGCGGTGTTGGGCTGCGCCGTCAGCGTCAGCGTGGCATCGCCCGTGCCAGAAACAGGCGAAACGCTAATCCAGTCGGGCATGGCATCGATGGCCCATTCGCCATTCGACTTGAGGTTGACTTCAACCGTGCCGCCTTGTGCCTCGACTTCAACCGTGGTGTCGGCAAACGACACTTCCACTTGTTTTCGGCAGCCCACCAAAGCCAAGGCGACGGCTGCAACGAACATTAAGCATTTAAGTTTTCTCATATCAAACATGTTTTGTTGGTTACTTTCAACTCTATCAAGATAACGCGACATTCCTGATGTTATTATATCGGAAACAAGAAAAAGGTGCGCCGCAACCGACGCACCTTCTGTATTGGCCACGACTTGACGACATCAGAAAATCTCGGTTCTGTTGTCCTTGATCTTGACTTGGTCTCTCAGGGCGCTGTAGACGTTGCCGCTCACCACCTTGTTGGTGAATTGGCTGGTCTTTTCCCTGATGATGTCGGTGTAGTCGGTGGCGGCGGCAGGCTCGGTGAATCTCACGTTCTTGATGATGAACGCGCTGGCATTGCCTGCGATGGGACCCACTTGCTCGCCTTCCTTCATGCCGAGGATCGTGCCCACGATGTCGGCCTCAACGCCGAAGTTGCTCAGCACACGCGAGTCGATGGCGATGTCGGAAACGCTGGTCGACTCGGCACCCAACTCGCTCACCATGCGGTTCACGTCGTCGCCGCAAGCTTTCATCTTGTCGACGGCCATCTGACCCTTCTTCTTGTTGAGGATCTGGTACTTGGCCTGGTCGATGACGGTCTCCAACGGGGCATAGCCTTCGTGGACGACACCCGTCAAGGCAGCCACGACCAACATGTTGTCGAGTTCGAAGATCTTCTCCGAAACGTCACCCTTCTTGGTCTTGCCGTCGAAAGCCCAGCGGACGATTTCGCGCGGGTTGTCGATACCGGCAATCTGATAGGTCGACTTGGTCATCTTTGGCATGGTGCGCTTGGTGAGACCTTGCTCTTCGATGGCCGTGTTGAATTGGTCGTAAGTGCGGTTCTCGGTGACGAACCTGTTGGCATCGGCATAAAGAGCCTGATAGGTCCTCGTGCTCGGGATGATTTCGTGCGTCAGGAAAGCAAGGCGTGCCTTGGGTTGCGGGGCGTTCTTGTCGGTCACCTTGATGATATGGTAGCCAAACACAGTCTCCACAATGCCCATCGTGCCCACGGGGTTGTTCACCACAAACTCATTGAACTCGGGCACCATCATGCCGTCGGTGAACCAATCGAGGTCGCCGCCCTTCTCTTTCGAGCCCGGGTCGGTGGAGTTGGCTTGGGCCAATTCGGCAAACAGCTCGTCGTTGTTCTTGACGCCCTTCAGTTGGGCAAGCAGCGCGTTGGCCTTGGCCTCGGCGTCTTCCTTGCTGATGGTGTCTTGGCTGTTGTAGGCACCCTGATAGCTGATCAGGATGTGGCTGGCTCTCAGCGAGTCGGAACGCTCCTGCATGTCGACGATGCGCACCAAGTTGAAGGCATCATTGTCTTCGAAGGGACCATAGACGTAACCTACGCCGTGGCCGTTGTCGAAGATGGCTTGCTCGACCTGCTCCGAAACATCCTTCCGGCCCATCCAAGTGCTGTCGTAACGCTGGTCGGAGTTGGCATTGACGAAGTTGACCACATTATCGGTGGCGGTGAAGTCGTCCTTCAGGTCTTGCACGAACTTCAAGGCATCTTGGCGGTCTTCCAACGACGGCTTGATTTCGAACACGACGTATTCGATGTCGCGTCTTTCTTCCGTCTCGTAGCGATACTTGTTCTCCTCGTAGTAGGCCTTGTTGTCGGCATCGGTGACGACCACCGTCGAGTCGGGGATGTTGGTGTAGCGCAAGGCGATGATGTCAGCCGAAGCCTTCATGTTCTTGTTCTGATAGTATTTCTCGGCCAAAGGCGTGGGCAGGAAGAACGAAGCCTTCACGAGGTTGTCGAACTTGGTCTCCAAACGGTTCTGCTTCAAGGCTTTCTCGAAATCGAGCCAGCGGTCGTAATACTCGGCCGGAAGCTGGTCCAAGTTCTGGAGATAGTTCAGCACGTTCTCTTTGCTGAAGGTGCCGTCGGGGTTGCTGAAGCTCTGCACAATCCAGGGGTGCGGGTTGTCGCCCACCATCTGGTCGTAGAGTTCCTCGGAAGTGACGCCGATGCCTGCAGCCTCGTATTCCTTGGTCATGATGTTGTCCTTAATCATCTCTTCCAGCGTGTTGTTGTAGATGCTGTAGGTTTCGGCTGAAGAGAGGTTGTTGTTGTTCGTCGAAGACTTTCTGCTTTCAAGATTCTTGTCCTTGAGCTGCTCAAATTCCCTCACGGAAATCTTGTCGCCATCCACCACGGCCACCGAAGGGCCTGTGTTCGACCGCTGACTTTGGAAAAGGTCTTGCAAGACGAATGCTAACAATGCAATACCGATGATTGCGATTAACAATCCGGAATGTCTTCTGATTTTTTCAATTGCTGCCATAATACAAATACTCTATTTTTTATACTATTAAACTTCGATTTTGAGCGTGCAAATTTAGTAAAGATTTCAAATCGCGTGATTAAATGTTTGATTTTTATTTTTCAAAAAACGGCAATTCTTGTTTTTGCCAAAAGCAACTGTCACGAAATCAGTTATTTATCAACCACCTCCAATTCCACTTCATCCAATTTCATGTCGGAGGCTTTCAGTATCTTGACCCGATATTTGCCGATATTCAGCTCCTCGCCCTGTTTCGGGATGCTCTCGCAATAGTGGAGAATCATGCCGGCCAAGGTCTCGTAGTCGTCGCTGACGGGCAGGTCGAGCTTGTAGATGTCGTTCAGGTAGTCGATCTCCAAGCGGGCCGAAAAGACGAAGGTGTTGTCGTCGATCACCCGCTCCACTTCCTCTTCCACATCATATTCGTCGTCGATTTCGCCAAAGATCTCCTCCACCACGTCTTCCATGGTGACGATGCCAGCCGTGCCGCCAAATTCGTCGACGACGGTGGCCACGCCTTGGTGTTTCTGGATGAAATGCTTCAGCAGGCGGTCGGCGGTGTAGGTCTCGGGGAAGAAGTCGATGGGGCGCATGAGGTCGTTCACCGTCGCCTCGCGATGCTCGGCGATGGCACGCACCACGTCGTTGAGGTGTACATAGCCCACGATGTCGTCGATGCTCTCGCCCGTCACGATGAGCTTGCTGTGCTTGGTTTCCTCGAAGCGTGCCTTCACCGTCGCGATGTCGTCGCCCGTCTTGACCGACTCTATCTCGTTGCGGGGTCCCATGCACTCGCGGAGCTTCACCGAGCGAAACTCCATCACGTTCTGGAAGAGCTGTATCTCCTGCTGCATGTCCTCGTCGGCCTCTTCCGCGTCGGCGTATTCGGCGATGAAGTCGTTGAGGTCGACGGTGCTGAACTTGTATTCCTGCCGGTCCACCTTCAGGCGCAGCACATGGCGGATGATGAACTCCGAGATGCCGGTGTAAACCAAAATCAACGGATAGAGCAGGCAATAGCAAACCAAGGTCGGGAGGGCGAAAAACGACAGGATGGCGTTGGGATTGATGCGAAACAGCATCTTGGGCAGAAACTCGCCCACCAGCAATACGAGCAGCGTGGAAAGAACGGTCTTCACCAAGAGGATCGTGAAGTCGCTGGAAAGCGAAACGGCTTGCAGCCAACGCACGACGGGCGCGTCCAAGATCTGCGACATGCTCATGCCGTAGATGATGAGCGCGATGTTGTTGCCAAGCAGCAACGAGGTGATGAAGCGCGACTGGTTCTTGTAGAATAGGCTGATGATGCGCGACGGGAAGGTGTTTTTCGTCAACTCCACCTCAAGTTGCAGGCGGTTGATGCTGTTGAAGGCAATCTCCAAGCCCGAGCAAAGGGCCGAGAAAAACAGGGTTGTCGCTACTACAATCCAACTGTCCATGGCTCATTCCTCCTCGTCAACGTCGAGCAGGGCGCTGCCCGAATACATGGTGTATTCCGAAAAGTCCTCCTTTGCCACGAGGCTGTCGGCCTCGATTTGCTTGTCGGGGGTGACGATGCGCACATGCGAGCGGGTGTAGATCGTCTTTTGGTCCTGATACCAGAAGAACTTGTCGGAAAACATGGTCTCGTCGCTGCTGAAGTTCTTGACGATCACGTTGCCGGCGGCTTCAATGAGGTGGATCTTGCCGTAGCTCTTGCCATAGTCGGCATGAAGCTCGGTGGTCTTGTTTCCATGGTCGAACATGAAGACGTCGAAGCCGAGCGGAAACTCCATAATGTCGTCGTCGGTCTCCATGCGCACCAAGCGCGGGGCGCGGAGTTCGAGGTTGACCCTGCCTGAGTCGCTGCGATAGAAAACCACGCTGTCGGCGATGATGCCCGACAGCGTGTCGTCAGACCCCATCTCCATGACCACGGCATCGGGGTTTGAACACGAAAACAACATCACAGCCACGAAGGCTGTGATGTTGAGTGCAAGTCCTATTTTCAGTAGGCGTTTCAATTATTTCTTCGCTCTGATGGTCGTCGTTTCACCGATCCAGCCACCCACGTTGTAGCTTTGTCCCTCGCTGTAGTCGTTGAAGAAGATGGTCTCCATCGACGGGAAGGCGGCGGTGTAGGCGCGGATGAGGGCGTTGGCTCTCTCGGAGCAAGAGGGGTCGATGGCCTTGGCCTTCTGGCACTTGTCGACGGCGGCCCAGTAGACGGCCTTGCTGTCGATGTCGCCGCTGAACTGCTTGGCGCTTTCGGCGTAGAGCATGGCGATCAGGAGGTAAGGCTCGCCATTGGTCGGGTCAACCTGTGCGGCTCTCCTGAAGATGTCGCGAGCGCGTGAGAGGCTGCCCATGTTCTGGTAGCACATGCCCAAGTTGCGGTAGGCACGATACTTACGGTCGTTGTTGTCGGTCTTGGTGGCCTGGTCGAAGAAGGTGGCGGCGTCGCTCCACTTCCTATCCTTGAAGAACTTGATGCCCAAGCTGTAGGAAGCCTCGGGGCTGGGTTCCAGCTCGTTGAGCTTGACAGCGGCATCGAGGAAGAGCTTCGAGTCGGTGCAGTCCTTCTTGTCGAGGATGGTGGTGATGCGCTTGAGCAGCGTCACGTCGTCGGGCGTCTCGGCCATCTTGGCGGCAAACACCTTGATCAGGTCTTCGCACGAGGCATAGGGCTGGAACAGGTTGTCCAAGTTGCTCTTCACGCCTTTGTTGATGTTGATGGTCTTCTCGTTCTTTTCCAATTGCTTGTCGAAGCCGGCCACGGCATCGGCGTCGCCTGCCGCCTCGGCGTCTTCCTTGGCCTGCACCAACTGGGCCTCGGTCTCGGCCAACGCGCTGATGTTGTTGTCGACCACTTCCGAAAGCTCCTGATACACGTTGATGATGGTCATCTTCTCGGCCTTCTCGTTGTTCACCATGTCGATGGTGGCCTTGAAGTAGGCGTCGATGTAGGCGCCTTGCAGCTGCGAGGCATCGAGGGCGACGGCATCGCGCAGCACGTTGTAGGCTTCTTCGTAGCGGTTCTTGTTGTAGGTGTAGATGAGGAGGCCTTTCCTACCCATGATGCTGGCCACTTGCGAGGCACCCGTCTTGGGGTCGATGGAGAAATACCTTGCGCGGCTGTCCATCAACATGCAGAGCGTGTCGATGTAGGCATCCTTCTGGGCAGGGTTGGTGCGGATGAAGTACTCCATGATCTTCTCGCCGTTGGTGTAGATGTACTGGCTGGAACGGGGGCAGTTGAGGAAGACCTCTCTCCAAGCCGCCACCATCTCCATGCTGATGGACTCGGGGGCATACTTGGCTGCCTCCCATTGCTTGAAGTACTCGCGATAGGTCGACAGGTTGGTGACGCATGCCACGCTGTCTGCTCCATACTTCGACTCCGTTGCCTCTTGGGCCTTGACGCTCATTGCCATCCCGATCATGGCGGCAATCAGCACGATTCTCTTAGTTTTCATTTTACGCTTATTTTAATTGTTTGACTTGTTTGTTCCTTGTCCAAATATCATTCCAAAATCATCGCGCGGGCGCAATCATCTGTATTTCCGTTTCATGAACCAATGCTCAAACACCGAAACGCCGACGTTCATGCGGATGTAGCGTTCTTGGATGAGGTTGGCCTCGCGTGTGCCGTATTGCCCCACTTCGAGGGCCATGTTCACCCGCGAAAGGGTCTTGGGCAGCGGGAAGGCGACGCCCGCCGTGATGCCCACCTTATTAATATTATGGTCGTTGAGCCGCAGGCAGCCGTGTTCGTAGAAGCCACCGAAGCGGTACGATGCGCGTGAGAAATAGCCCGACACGGAGGTGTGGCGCGGGATGAACTCGGCACCCACGGCCACGTTCCACGAGTCGTGCATGGTCTCGGTGACACCTTCGCGGGCAAACTTCGACCATTGCGTCCAGTTGAAGTCGGCACCGATGCTCCAGCGGTCGTTCTTCTGCAGGCCGATGCCGAAGCCGAAGCCTTGCGGCATCGACGTCTTGGTTGAATAGGTCGAATTGAAGACGGTGTCGATGATGTATTCTATCTCGGTGTCGATATCCTCTTCGATGGAGCGGACAAACAGGGTCTGCGTGCCTCGCAGGTTGACCTTCTGGGTATAGGTGAGGCCGAGGCTCAGGCTCATGTCGCCGCCAAGGTCGGTGTTGTAGAGCAGGCCGTAGTCGAACATGAACGAACTGACCATCAGGTCGTTGCTGCGTCGCGAGCCGATGTAATAGGTGGAGTCGGGGAAATAGAGCGTCGTCTCGGTCTGCGTGTTGCCAAACACATAATAGGCGTTGGCGCCGAGCGCGAAATGCTTGCCGATCTTGAAGGCCGTACCCACGAAGGCTTGGTTGAGTCCGCCCGAGCCTTTGAAGCGGGTCGTGTAGCTGCCCACGCCCTCGTCGTAGCCGTCGACGAGCATGGTATAGCCTGAGGTGCTGTAGGGCTGCACGCCGAGGGCCATCTTCCACCACGACGTGAGGCCGAAGGCCATCGAAACGTAGTCGAACGAGGCATTGGCCGAGCGTTCCGACAGGTTGGAGGTGCTGAAGGTGGACGACTTGAAGTAGATGCCAGCGTCGAAGAGGAAGGCCAAGGAGTCGATTTTGGCGTAGGAGGCTGGATTCTCCACATTAATCATGCCGATGCCGTACATGGCGTTGGCCACGCCACCCATGCCTTTCAGCCTGACATTCATCGACTTGTCTCTCACTTGCCCCACCCCAAAGAGGGAATAAGGCGAGTCCACGTCGGCCTGCGCCCGGGCGTCGAGGCCGAGCCAAGCCAACAGTGCAACCACGCAAATGCTTTTCAGTAAAGATGTTCTCATATCCATGAAATCTATGGCACGCCCAATTTGAGCGTGCAAATATCCGATTTTTTAACTCCAAAGACAAATTTTTATTGCATCAATTGTAGTGCGTGTTTTGCAATCATTTGAATATCAACAAGAAATAATTTCAAAGGCAAAAAAAATCTTCTTTTTGCTGAAATTTCCTTGCCGATACCGAAAAAAGTCGTACCTTTGCAGCGCAAAAAAACGGAGGTACCGTAGCTCAGTTGGTAGAGCAGAGGACTGAAAATCCTCGTGTCACTGGTTCGATTCCCGTCGGTACCACGAAAGAAAAAGCCGGACAAATGTTCGGCTTTTTTTGTTTGTGACACGACTACCATGCTTATAGCAGCCCAATACGCACAAAAAAAAACGCCTCCTTTTGAGAGGCGCTTTTTGTTTGGTTTGATGTATTCCTATGATTAATCGATACCGGCAAGCGACAAGCCTTTGTTCACGCCAGCCTTGATGCCATAGTGGAGGTTATTGTTCCCAGTGTAATCGAACACATAAGGCTCAGCATTACCTAAAACATACACCTTTACCTTGAAACCATATTTCAAAGCACCCGGACGCAAGCCGATGAAGAAGTGGGTCTCAGAGGTTTCGTTCAATTTAACGCCTTCGCCGCAGTCAAGGGTGATGGTATTGCCTTCGCCTTGGGTCGTGTAGCCCAAAGTATTGGCATATTCAGCCCAAGCCGTTCCGAAGGCAGCGTTATACGGGTCGTCGGAGGCAATGAATTGATTCTGCAAAGTGGTGAACGTATTCATGTTCACTTCATGCAGTTTCATTCCAACCGTGCCGCTCAAGTTGAATCTGGCATCTTCAACCACGATACTGGTCACCGAACCCGCACCTGTCAACTTCAGCCTCAAGTTGCCGAAGATGTGCTTTAAGGTAAAGGTGCCTCCCAATTTGGAGAGGTTGCAAGCCAAAGCCATCGATTCAGGGTCGACCGTGACATTGTCATCAATAACCGTGTAAGTTTGGGTTGCGCTCACATTAAAGTATTGGTAGTTGCCGCTTTCCTTATCCCAATTGCCAAGTTTGGAAACGGGATAGAACACAAAGTAACCGTCTTTCTTGGCCGAAAGCTTGTCGCCCGAGGCATAAGTGAAGGATGCCAAAGTCTGCCCCTCAGCACTTGCCGTGGTTTGATAGATAGCCATCTCGGAATTGGCAGGCGTTACTGCATCAAGGTTATAGATGGCAACTTGGTCGTTGGCGTTCCACTTGAACTTGTTGACAGTAAAATCCACATATGCCCTGCCATCCACTTCGTCCTCAAACTGAGGAAGACCGATGGTATAGCCTTTCGAATCGTCGTCTTTCTTGCACGAACCCATCAAGAATGCCAAAGCACCCAATGCACAGACCGCGAAGAACAATTTGCTCGTCTTTTTCATCTTTTTTTCTTTTTATTTCAGTTTAACTTATTTCATGAAAGTTAGGTTACTGTTCCTCACCTCCATAGCCTTCACCACCACCGGCTGTAGGACTCTCCATCAGGACGCTGGTCATTTGCATTTCGATCACTTCAGCCTTGGGGGCTTCGTACATTTTGTTCATCTTTTTCATTTTTGTTCTTTTTTTAGGTTAGACTATTTGTTTGTTATTGTATTCCTTATTCGATTGTGTTTCATTGAGTTCACAATTCGGCTGCAAAATTAGCAAAATAATTCATACAAATGAAAAAAAAATCAATTTTTGCCAAATTTTCCAAAACTATTCTTCAAGGCGGCACCCATTTCGCGGAAAGCGGCCTCGGGAAACACCCTTGCGCGGTAGGCGAAATCGACGAAAATGCCCACGGCGGAATGGAGCTTGCGCATGACACCGGCCTTGCGGGGCTTGCTGCGCTTGAAGCTGCTCTTGCGCCCGAAGTTGCCCGTCGCCATAATGCGCCTATAGAGCCTTTGCGCCCTGCGCCGGCAGCGCACGTCGTAGAAAGGCATCTCGGCTTCGGGCAGGCCTAAGCGCTCCACCATGAGGTAACCGAAGGTCTGCCAAGGCTGCATGAGGTGCATGTCTTCGAGCCATTGGCGCAGCTTGTCGGTGTCGAGAAGGCCGTGGTAGGCGTGGAGCGTCATGGCCACGTCGGTCACCTGCCGCCAGCCCACGCCGGTGGTCAGGAAGTGGTGCCAGGCATGGAAGAAGGTGAAGAACACCTGAAACTCGTTGGAGGGCACCGTCAGCGCGAAGCCCTCGAAATCGACCTGTCGGGGATGTTGGAGCAGGCCGTCGCTCTCGATGGCGGAATAGCGTTCGCGTTCCTTGCCTTCGGCCACGTCGGCGCTGACGCGATGGATCTCCATGGGATAGCCGCCAAACTCGATGTTGTAGTGGCGTCCCACGTCCACCTCGTCGCCCCAGTTGTAGCCTCCAGGCAGGGTGCGCAGCAAGGCGCAGGCCTCGTGGAAACGGTCGACCCCCACGAAGAGGTCGATGTCGCCAAACTGCCGCAGGTTGGGGTTGGGATAGAGCAAGGCCAAGCCGAAGCCCTTGAGCAGCACCGGCTCGATGCCGTGCTCGCGGAGCAGCTTCACCGCCGCGAGCAGGATCTGCTTCAGGCGCATGTGATGGACGAGGTTGCCGCGCATGGCCGACTGCATCTTGGCGAGCACCGGCTGCGGCGGTCGGGCGTCGCCCGCCAGCTGCGAGGCCGTGCCGCCAATCAGCGCACCCATGTCGTGGTGGTTGGCGATCTTGAGCACCGCTTCCCAGTCGAAAGGCTCGTCGGTAGCGACGGGCTTGTCCCACAAGGCGGCTTGGAGCAGGGCGAAATATTGGGTTTCGGGAGTCGACATACACCTTATCAATTAATGCTCGATGATGCCGGCGGATTGCCAGGTGTCGAGGAGGGCGGCCACGTCGGTTTCGGCCACTTCCTGCGTGATGCCGTATTCGTCGACCAAGAGCTTGGCCAAGGTGTCGGCGTCGAAATCCTTGCCTTCGACCGACTGCCAGAGGAAGGCTGCCGACGCATTCAGCGAAATCATGCGGCTGAAGTCGACCGCCTCAAGCCCTTCGGCCACGAGGATGAACTCCTGACCCAAAGGACGCAACGAAAAACCTTTTCTTGTCTTCATATCTTATTGTATTATAATGGTTTGCCAAATAACTTACGCCATTTCCGACGAAACTTCAGCAGATACCGTCTGACGGGCAGCAAATGTCGCCAGAGCCTGCCTTTCGTGGGCTTGCGGCGACGTCCATCGGGCGAAACGATTTCAATCACCGTGCCACACACCTCCGCCTTGTCGCCTTGCTCGACGCCCTTCAAGTTGCCGTCGCCCATCAGCGTGACCTTCGTCCCTTCGACGGCGATGACGCGATGCAAGACATAACGACCGCCAAACCGCGCCAGCACGATGTCGCCCACTTCCACCGTCGCCCGACGGCGCAACACCACCGAGTCGTGGTCGCCGTGGATGAAAGGCAACATGCTGTTGCCCTTCGGGACCAATGCCACGTCGCGCCCTTGGGCGAGCAGGCGGGTCACCTCGTTGAGCAACACGTCGTTGGGGAGGACGACCTTTTCCATCAGTGCGCGACCGTGTTAAAGCACAGGAAGGCCGCCTCCGCATCGGGCAGGCACTCCAAGCCATAGCAAGGCACCGTGCTCACCACCTTCTCGTTGGTGGCATGAAGCCCGTCGGCCATCTCCTTGATGAAACGATAGCCAGAGAACGACACATACATTGCGGCGTAGGACTCCACTATCGAGAGCCGCCGTATCTTGTTCGCTTTGGCCTGATGCAGGTCGACGATAGCCCCTACCGGGGCGTTGAGGTTGCGGTAGCAAGGCGTCTTGCCGCTCCAAGGCGAGCCGTAGACGCGCACCGTGCCGTCGTCGCCGACGCGCAGCACCGGATTGTCGTCGTTGAGCAGTTCACAGCCCTCTATATTATTGATCCACAGCTGGCTATGTGTGCTCTTGCCCGTACCGCTCTTGCCCAAAAAGAGATAGCCTTTGCCGTCCTTCAGCGTCACCGAAGCGTGCATGAGCAGCGTGTTTTTGCGTGCCGTGGCGAAGGCAAACATCAGCATCATCACTGTGTGAAGCGAGAACCTCATGCTGCCGAGCACGCGGAACTGTGCCTTACGGAAGGCCTTGTCGGTAATCATGTAGGCCCTGACGGGCGCGTCCATCATGGGTGCCATCTCCATCAGCCATTGACCCTGCCATTCGTAAAGCTCGATGCGCGGCTGGGACGGCGACTCGCAACTCACCGTCACCTTCTGCTTGTCGTGGGTGTCGGGCATGGCGTCAACCATCTCGGCTACAAAAATGCTATCGCCCTCATCCTCAGACATGAAAGGCTCGTAGGAAGCCATCTCCTTCCAAGCCAAATGATGCTCAGGCATGACGACATCGAACCTGTGACCGGCAACTAAAAACGTTCTCTTCATCGGACAAAAATTTGCGCAAAGATAGGAATTATTGTTGATTGTTGAATTGTTGCATGTTGATTTGTTGAAAAAAGCGGGAAAAAGAGATTTTCCGTATTTTTGCGCGAAATTTTGGAAACGACATGAACAAATCGAGAAAAGGACACAAGGTTGCGGGAAACGAGACGCGAGGCAACCGCACCTATAATATATTAATGGCCATCCTTTGCGGCGGATTGCTGGCGGCGGCTTGGCCGACATGGGGCTTTGCGCCCTTGGCCTTCATCGGCTTCGTGCCGCTGCTGCTCTTGGAAGACCGCATCGCGCACGGCGAGCGGGGCAAGCTGTTCTGGCTGTCGTTTCTCGCCTTCATGGTGTGGAACGTGGCCACGGTGTGGTGGGTTTGGAACGCCACACCTGCCGCAATCCTCGCTTGGGCACTCAACGCGCTCTTCATGGCCACGGTGTTCAACCTGTTCCACCTCACGAAGAAAAAGGTGTGCAACAACGCTTGGGGCAACTTCTTCCTCATCCCCTACTGGATGGCCTTCGAGCTGCTCACCTACCATTGGTCACTCAAGTTCCCATGGCTCAACCTTGGCAACGTGTTCTCTACCTGCCACAGTTGGGTACAGTGGTACGAATACACGGGCGTGGCCGGCGGAACGCTCTGGGTATTGCTTGTCAACATTCTGATTGTCAACATCTTAATACTACTCAAAGAGCATCGGTCCAAGGCTGCCTTCGGACAGATAGGCGTGGCTGTGGTAATACTTGTCGTACCCATCGTCATAAGCAAGCACATCTACAACCACTATGAGGAACAGGGCGAAGACGTGGAAGTCGTCGTGGTGCAGCAGAACTGCGACCCGTGGAACGAACAATTTGACGCCAAGTTCTACGACGAGGTGATTCAGAACAACATCAATTATTCGCTGCCTTTGGTGACGCCCAACACGCGGTTCATCGTCAGCAGCGAGTCGGCCATACAGGAAGGCATCTGGCTGCACGAGGTGGACCAGGCCAAAGCCCTCAACACCCTGCATGATTACGTCAGCCGTTTCCCGCAGACCGCCTTCGTCATCGGCGGGACGACCTACGAATTTGTGCCCAAAGGCATGGAAGACGACTTCCCCGCCCGACCTATTGGCAACGGCTATTTCTATTATTGCCACAACTCGGCCCTGCTCATCGACTCGGTGGATTTGCAGCACCGCAACAAGTCGCAGCTCACGCCGGCGGTGGAGGCCATCCCCGAATGGATGGGCTTCCTGAAGAACTTCAGCCTCACTATGGGCATCGCCCGAGGCACCCTGAAGACCGACCCCGAAGCCAAGGTGATGACCTTTGGCGAGCACAAGGTGGGCGTGCCGATTTGCTATGAGTCCGCCTTTGGCGAATACGTCGGCTCGTTCTGCAAGAAAGGCGCCGACCTCATCTTCGTCATCACCAACGACGGCTGGTGGGGCCACACGCCCGGCTACCGTCAGCACTTCGACTTCTCGAAGCTGCGGGCCATCGAATGCCGCCGCTGCATCGCCCGCTCGGCCAACACGGGTCGCTCAGGCTTCTTCAACCAGCGCGGCGATGTGCTGCAACAGACCCATTACTGGGTGCCCGACGCCAAACGCGAGACCCTGAAGGCCAACACGAAAGTGACCTTCTACGCCCAACATGGCGACTACCTCAGCCGCATCGCAGTGTATCTCACCTTCGTGCTGCTCATCACTTGGGGTGCCGTGAGCCTCATCAAGTGGAACAGGTCGGGAGAGAAGCCCGCCAAGAAAACCGCCAAGCGCAAAAAGAAATGAGCGAGCTGACGCTATCGTTAGGCCCCTTCCAAGGCATCACCGACGCGCCGTTCCGCAACGTGTTCAAGCGGCACTTCGGCGGCATCGACAAGTTCTACACGCCTTTCTTCACCGGCATCCACAAGGAAGACCACGCCAAGAACCTGCAAACGGAGGAAATCAACCCAAGATGCAACGACGTTGAAACGCTTACGCCGCAAATCCTCAGCACCGACGCGGAGGAGATCTTGCGCTTCGCCAAGCAATGCAAGCAGTTGGGCTACAAGGAGATCAACCTCAACATGGGCTGTCCGTTCCCCCGCGTGGCCAACAAGCGGCGCGGCAGCGGACTCCTGCCCTGCCCCGACATGGTGGAGGCGATGTTGGAAAGGGTTTTCGAGGGCATCGGCGAGATGAAGTTCAGCGTGAAATGCCGCTTGGGGTACTTCAGCCCCGACGAAATCGAGTCCGTCATCCCGATTTTCAACAAGTATCCGTTGAGCGAACTCATCATCCACCCGCGCATCGGCAAGCAACTCTACAAAGGCGAGGCCGACGTGGAGCGGTTTGCGGCATTGATACCTTATATTAATGCGCCGTTGGTGTATAACGGGGACATTTTTTCGGTGGAGAGCTTTGGGCGGATTAATGGCATTATAAATAACGGCCCTTCGACAGGCTCAGGGGCCTTAATCAACCAATTCATGCTGGGGCGGGGGCTTTTGGCGAATCCGTTTTTGGCGGAGGACATTCGAGGGGGCGCGTGCCATGCGCCGGAACGGAAGGAGCGGCTGCACAACTATGTTCTCGACCTTTACGAGGACAGGTTGCGCCACGCTGGAGGCAGTCCCAAGGTCTTAGGCCGGATGAAAGAATTGTGGTCTTATTTGATGAACGACTTCGAAGACCCGCAAGCCGTTTGGCGGAAAATCAAGAAGATCAACGCGCTGAAAGAATACGAAGAGGCGGTGGAGAGGATTTTCGGGGAGGAAAGAATCGTGATTTGAGATTTGAAATTTAAAATTCAAAATTCAAGATTTAAGATTTAAGATTTATAGAATTTTTGGATTACTCTGTATGGGTTTTCTATAATTCATTTGTTTTCTGATATTTATGATTTTAGGATAATGAATGGAAACATTATTTTTAGCATAGAATTAGTATTTTGAAACGCTAAATAATTAGAATATTTGATGTTTTTAAACACTAATATTCCATTAAAATAATGATTTAAAACATTTTTTTCGATGAAAGTGAAGTGATTTCAGATATTATTTGTACCTTTGCGGCAAAATTGGAAAAGCCATGAAAGAATTGGAAGACTTGGACGAAATCATGAGAAGCCATCGCAACAAGTTGGCCGCCGTGGGGACGAATTTCCACAGGAACCTCTATCACCAAATCGATTGGGACGACCGGTTGATTGGCATCAAGGGGCCACGCGGCTGCGGCAAGACCACACTGCTGCTGCAACGCATCAAGGAGAATTTTGGCAACGATGGGCAAGCCCTTTACATCTCGTTGGACAATCTCTGGTTTGCCTCGCACAACTTGATGGACCTCGTGGACTACCACTACACGCACGGCGGCACGCACCTTTTCATCGACGAGGTGCATCATCTCCCCTATTGGCAGACGCTGCTGAAGAACATCTACGACGACTATCCGCAGCTGAACGTGGTCTATACCGGCTCGTCGATGCTCAGGATCGACCACTCGCAAGGCGACCTTTCGAGGCGACAGTTGGTGTATCATCTGCCTGGGCTGTCGTTTCGCGAATACCTTGAGTTTGAAGGGCTTTACCGATGCGAGCCGATGGAATTGGAAGACATTCTGACGAACCACGTCCGCATTGCCGACGACATTTGCGCCAAAATCAAGGTGGTGCCCGCCTTCGAGAAGTATCTGAAGCAAGGCTACTATCCTTTCTACAAGGAAGTGAAGAAAGGCTACGCGATGCGACTGCAACAGGTGGTCAACCAAGTGATCGAGAACGACTATCCCGCCATCGACGAGGTGTCGATGTCGACCATCCGAAAGACCAAGAAGATGCTGATGCTCTTGGCGGAGAAGGTGCCGCAAACGCCCGTGATGACCGAGCTTTACGCGCAATTGGACACCGACCGCAACCAAGGGCTGAAGATGATGCACGCCTTGGAGCGCGGCGGCCTATTGGGGCTGCTTTCGAGCGAAGCCAAGAGCTTCAAAGGGCTGGCGCGTCCCGACAAGATTTTCCTGAACAACCCCAACCTGATGTACGCCCTGACTTCAAGACCTGAAAACGGGACGGTGCGCGAGACCTTCTTCTTCAACCAACTGAGCCAGACGCAAACCGTGACCTTCCCGAAGAAAGGTGACTTTCTCGTCAACAAGACCTACCTTTTTGAAGTGGGCGGCAAAAACAAGACCTTCGAGCAGATCAAGGACATCGAAAACAGCTTCTTGGCCTTGGACGGCATTGAGGTCGGGTATCACAACAGGATACCGCTTTGGGTGTTCGGGTTGATGTATTGAAATGAAAAAGCCACCTTGCGGTGGCTTTTTCATTTCAATCATCATTCAAACGAGGCGATGGCCTTCTTGATGATCTCGATGGCTTCGCGGAGCTCGGCCTCGGTGATGACCAAAGGCGGTGCGAAGCGGATGATGTGCTGGTGGGTTGGCTTGGCCAACAGGCCGAGGTCGCGCATCTTGAGGCACACGTCCCAAGCCTCCTTGCCGTCCTTGGGCTTGATGATGACGGCGTTGAGCAAGCCTTTGCCGCGCACCTTCTCGATCATCGGACTCTTGATCTTGTTGATTTCGTCGCGGAAAATCTTACCCAGACGCTCGGCGTTCTCCATCAGGTGTTCTTCCTTGATGACCTCAAGGGCAGCGATGCTCACGCGGGCAGCAATCGGGTTGCCGCCGAAGGTGGAGCCGTGCTCGCCCGGCTTGATGTTGAGCATGATGTCGTCGTCGGCCAAGACGCACGAGACTGGCACCACGCCACCGCCGAGGGCCTTGCCGAGGATGAGGATGTCGGGGCGCACGCCTTCGTGGTCGCAGGCGAGCATCTTGCCCGTGCGGGCGATGCCGCACTGCACCTCATCGGCCATGAAGAGCACGTTGTGCTTCTTGCAGATGTCGTAGCACTTCTTCAGGTAGCCGTCGTCAGGCACATACACGCCGGCCTCGCCTTGGATGGGTTCTAAGAGGAAACCGGCAATCTCGTCGCCTTCCTTCTCCAGCACCTTTTCGAGGGCATCGGGGTCGTTGTAGGGGATGCGGATGAAGCCGGGGGTCATAGGGCCGTAGTTGGCATACGACTCGGGGTCGTTGCTCATGGTGATGATGGTGATGGTACGCCCGTGGAAGTTGCCTTCGCAGCACACGATCTTCACCTTGTCGTTCGGGATGCCCTTCTTGACCACACCCCAGCGGCGGGCGAGCTTTAGGCCCGTCTCGTCGGCTTCGGCGCCCGAGTTCATGGGCAGTACCTTGTCGTAGCCAAAGTATTCGGTGACGTATTTCTCCCACACGCCGAGTGCGTCGTTATAGAAGGCGCGGCTGCTGAGGGTGAGGCGCTCGGCCTGGTCGGTCATGGCCTTGATGATTTTCGGGTGGCAATGGCCTTGGTTGACAGCAGAATAGGCCGAAAGGAAGTCGAAATACTCTTTTCCTTCGACGTCCCACACCTTGGCGCCC
>FLNV01000756.1_pt1 | contig 29477 bp, 24 predicted proteins | sample 1140351 | NCBI WGS metagenome assembly FLNV01 (sample SAMEA3878207, study PRJEB12797) | bioreactor metagenome | biome: Moose rumen | place: Sweden | collected 2011-10
TAGATGTGAATGCCGAACAGGAGTTGCCCATTTGGGCTGCATACGACCACATTGTGAGTATATCTCCAGATGTCACCAATACATTCCTTCAGGTGTTCCCCTCGCTGAATGACAAAATCGTTGAGGTGGAAAATATCCTTTCTCCCCTATTCGTAAGGGCCAGAGCTGAAGAGTACGATGCCCTGCCAGAACTCCAGCAGTGGGGGGGGTAAATACACGACATCTCTTTATTTTAACCATAGGGCGCTTCTCTTATCAGAAGAACTTGGAAAATGTGCCTGAAATAGTTGGGCTAATTATTGATAAAATGAAAAGACTCCTGTCTATAGGCCGCTTCAGCGAGGCAAAAAACTACGACAATGTGCCTGACATCTGCCGTAGAATAAATTCTCAATTATCAATTGCCAATTCTCAATTGGAATTGCGTTGGTTTATCATCGGATATGGCGGTGGTGAGGAACTGATAAGGCAGAAGATACGCGAGGCGGGCATGGAGGAACATGTCATCCTGCTGGGTAAGCGCAGCAATCCTTACCCCTATATAAAGGCCTGTGACATCTATGTGCAGCCATCCCGCTATGAAGGGAAATCTGTGACCGTACGTGAGGCTCAGATGCTCTGCAAGCCTGTGGTGGTAACCAATTACCCTACGGCCGCCAGTCAGATCCAAGATGGTGTGGATGGTGTAATTGTCCCATTGGACAACGAGGGATGTGCCCGAGGCCTTACCGAATTTATACTGAACGAACCGTTGCAAAAGCGGATTGTTGGCCATCTCCACACCCACGACTACGGGAATATGGAGGAGGTGAAGAAGATTGATTTGTTCTTATGATTTCCGTTTTATGGAAAAAATAGTTCAACTTGTTTCTATAATCAGCGGAATGGGACTATTTTTTGTCTAAAACCGCTGATTATTTCTTGTATTTTTGGCGGAATAAACTATTTTTTGTACTTTTGCAGCCAAAAGAGTACAAATATGAATATAATAGGAAGAAAGGACGAACAGCGTGAATTGAACAGACTCTATCAGTCTGATTCGCCGGAGTTCGCTATTGTCTATGGGCGAAGGAGAGTGGGTAAGACTTTCCTTGTGAGAGAGACTTTAGGCCACGCTTTTTCTTTTTATGCAACGGGTGTTGCAAGAGGAAACAAGGAAGACCAGTTGGCGGCTTTCCATTCCGCCCTATTGGAATATGGCCTTCCTGTAAGATATACGCGTCCAGTCTCATGGGAAGAGGCCTTTGAACTTCTGAAGATTGTTGTGGAGCGGTCAAAACAGAGGAGAAAAGTGCTCTTCATTGACGAGATGCCGTGGATGGATACAGCAAAGTCGAAGTTCTTGGAGGCACTCGACCTTTTCTGGAACAAGTGGGCATCGGCTCGTGAGGACATCCTTCTTATTGGTTGTGGCTCAGCTGCATCTTGGATGGTCAAGAATATTGTGCGTAGCCGTGGAGGACTCCATAATCGCATTACTTGCAAGATAAAGTTGGCTCCGTTTACGTTAGCAGAGACAAGGAGTTTCCTGCTATCAAAGAAAGTAGAATGGGAAACTCGTGATATTGCCGAGATATATATGATATTAGGGGGAATACCCTATTATTTGAACTTGCTTGATCGTTCTCTTAGCCTGGCTCAGAATGTCGACAGGCTGTTCTTTAAATCATCGGCTCTTTTGGATGATGAGTTCGACAATCTGTATTCTTCTCTTTTCAAGAACGCTTCTGAACACAAAAAAATTATTGAGGCGTTGTCGAAGCATAAGGTTGGTCTCACGCGCGAGAACATCCTATTGACTACAAAGCTGACGGATGGAGGTACCTTTGGCATAAAGCTGGATGAACTGGAGCAGTGTGGCTTTATCCGCAAATATAAAGCTATAGGCAGTAAAGGACAGCTTTATCAGCTGACAGACTTCTACACCCTATTCTATTTCAAGTTCCTCAATGGCCAGAAGGAGGGGGATACTGCCCGATGGATGCATCTGATGCTTAGCCGTACTTATACTACTTGGTGTGGGCTTGCTTTTGAGCGGCTGTGTATGAGCGAAATAGAAATGATAAAAACGGTATTGGGCATTTCTGGCATTGCAACCAAGCATTACTCCCTGCAGACCCCTATTGCTCAGGTGGATATGCTGATAGAGCGGGCTGACCGTGTCATTTCACTATGCGAGATGAAGTATTATGACAGTCCTTATACGATGACAAAGAAAGATGCAGAGGACATGGAAAAGCGTATATGGGAGGTAAGAGAAAAAACGATGCGGAAGAACATACAGGTTGTATTGATAACGCCATACGGGGTGAAACAAAACAAGTATTCGGCCAATGCAGTACATCAGGTGATAACCCTTGCCGATATCATGAAATGAGTCATAACAAGCTCAATACGTAAATGATACCTAAGATAATACATTATTGTTGGTTCGGTCGGAATCCGCTGTCTGGATGAAATTTCGTCAAACGGCACAATAAAATTTCGTCAAACGGCACAATGAAATTTCGTCAAACGGCACAACAAATTTTCGTCAAATGCCACAATTTCTTGTCGAATAACTTGCAGGAATCGTTATATTTCCGTACTTTTGCACCGTTATATATTAAAGGGTTAACATGGAGCATTATAGGGCAAGAATAGCAGATGCGCTTTTGCAAGAGCAGTTAGAGGCTTCTGGGGCAGTTCTCATTGAGGGTCCCAAGTGGTGCGGAAAGACGACAACTGCCGAGCAGCAGGCTAAAAGTGTCGTGTATATGAACGATCCTGATGCAGAAGATGAACTCCTGCTCATAGCCAGTACCAATGCAAGACGTTTGCTTAACGGAGCCACCCCCAGGCTGATTGATGAGTGGCAGGTAGCTCCCAGGTTATGGGATGCCATACGGTTTGAGGTTGATCATCGCGAACACGGTATAGGCCAGTTCATTCTTACCGGTTCGGCTGTTCCTGCCAATACGGAGGCGATACACCATTCTGGTGCCGGGCGCTTCGGATGGCTTACAATGCGGCCAATGAGTCTGTGGGAGTCTGGGGAATCTTCGGGCGAGGTAAGCTTAAAAGAATTGTTTATGGGAAAGGTGCCCGAAGCGGGAAACCGCAAGATGAGTATAGAAGAACTTGCGTTTGCGTGTTGCAGGGGAGGCTGGCCTGCTTCAGTGGCAATGAAGCCGACGGCAGCACTGCGACAGGCCTACAACTACGTGGATGCTGTGTGCAACACCGACATCTCGAGGGTTGATGGAGTTAGACGTGAACCAGCCTTCTGTCGCCGTCTGCTAAAAAGCTATGCACGTCATTCGGGTACGTCTGCTACGCTGTCCACACTTCATGCCGACATCGCTGCCAACGATGCCAATAGCATGAGCGAGAACACGATAGCCTCGTATTTACAGGCACTGCGAAAGATATTCGTCGTGGAAGACATGCCGGCATGGAACCCGAATCTAAGAAGCAAGTCGGCCATCAGGACCTCTGACACGCGGTATTTTACAGATCCTTCCATCACAGCCTCTGCTCTGGGTATAGGTCCTGCTGACCTGTTAGACGACTTGCGAACCTTTGGTTTTGTATTTGAGACGATGGCCGTCAGGGATTTGAGGGTGTATGCCAGCGCGATAGACGGTGAGGTGTTCCATTTCCGCGACCGCAACGGACTGGAGTGCGATGCTGTTGTCCATCTGCGCAATGGCGCATACGGTTTGGTGGAAGTGAAATTGGGGGGAGAGAAACTTATCAACGAAGGGGCGGCTTCGCTGAACCTGCTCGCCAGCAAGATAGACACAACGAAGATGAAGGAGCCTGTATTCAGGATGGTTCTTACGGGAATAGGGCAGTTTGCATATTCTCGTGAGGATGGTGTCGTGGTGGTGCCCATAGGATGCTTGAAGAACTGAACGGTGGGAGAATAATGATACCTAAGATAATACACTATTGTTGGTTCGGTCGGAATCCGCTGCCGGAGTCAGCACAGAAATGCATAGCGTCGTGGCGGAAATTCCTTCCTGATTATGAAATCAAAGAATGGAACGAGGATAACTTTGACGTGAACATTATTCCCTATACCCAGCAGGCTTACGAGGCAAAGAAATATGCTTTTGTCAGTGATTATGCCCGTTTCTGGATACTCTACCACTATGGCGGGCTGTACTTTGACACCGATGTGGAGGTTATCAAGCCTTTTGATGATATTGTGGAGAGAGGACCGTTTATGGGGATTGAAGTTCCCGCAAAAAACAATGGAGCGCCTAAGGTTGCTCCAGGACTTGGACTCGGGGCAGAGCCGCGAATGTCATTTTACGAAGAGGCTCTTGAAACCTATTCGCGTCTGTCGTTTGTTAGCGAGGATGGCTCATTGAACCAGAAGACAATTGTGGAATATAATACTGAATTGTTGTTGAAAAATGGAATGAAGCCCTCTAATGACCTGCAGCAAGTGGCAGGCATTTGGATTTATCCCGTGGATTATTTTAATCCATTGGATGATTTGACTGGCAAATTGAAAAGGACGGAAAATACACGTTCAATACACTGGTACAGTAAGACCTGGCTGGAGGTTAGTCCTCTGAGATTGAGGGTGTCGCGGCTTTCTCATCGGTTATTTGGCCTATGGCTGCACAATTGTATGACTTTGCTTAGAAAGAACAAATAAGAGATGTTAGCAGCAGCTTTATATCAGACTGTATATCTGATCATTGTTTTGGTGTTGACAGTATATCTGATAAACAAGTACATGAAAGTTGATTTCATGGACACAGACCGTGGACTCCTTTCTGGCAGGATTATAGCTCTATGGCTTACGGTTTTCCTAATCTTGTTTATTGGCCTAAGACCACTTAGTTATGTGTTTGTTGATATGACAAACTACAACGCGCAATATAATGTGTTTCTTAAAGGCAAACCTTTTGAATTTACGTGGGAGGTGTCTAATTTCATCTTCGACAATCTGTTCAGTTTCTGGGAATCAGCTCTCCTCCCTATAAAATATTTTTTTTTACTGGTTGCTACTGTTTATTTTGGAGGTATCTTTTGGGCGTGCAGGAAAATCTTCCCTGACGATATGGCTTTGGCTTTGTTGGTCTATCTTGGAGCATTTTCAACTTTTTCATACGGAACGAATGGAATAAAAGCGGGAGCTGCAGCATCCGTATTTTTATTAGCCCTTGCCTATAGAGACAATTTGAAACTGTCTGTCGCCTTCCTGATTCTCTCGCTGGGCTTTCATCATGCCATGGCCGCCCCGGTAGGGGTATTCATACTTGCTTATTTTATTAAGAACAAGGATTATTACCTTTATGGATGGATTATCTGTTTGGTGATGGCTGCACTGCACATCACATTCTTCCAATCACTGTTTGCAAGCTTTTCTGAAGATAAAAGATATCTGGTGGTTGATGTCGCCAAGGAAGTGGAGGTGTCCGGTTTCCGGCCTGATTTTATCCTCTACAGTGCTATACCAATCTTTCTTGGCTATTACCTCACAAAAAAACATGACATTGATTCTGAAGACTATAACTTCATGTGGAATGTGTATACAGGCACGAATATCATTTTTTTACTGTGTACATACGGAAGTTTTATCAATCGAATAGCCTATTTGAGCTGGCTGATGTATCCGATTGTGCTGATTTACCCGTTTTTATACTTTGATTTGGGTGAGAGACAGCATCGCTATTTGCGCTATGCAGTCCTTGGACATTTAGCGTTTACGTTGTTCATGTCGTTTATCTATTATGCTTAACCCAATATGGCAAGGATTTCTGTTTTGATGGGGATATATAACTGTGCGCCAACATTGTCGGAAGCATTGGACTCCCTTTATGCACAGACTTATCAGGACTTCAAGATAATTCTTTGCGATGATGGCTCGACAGACGAAACCTATGCTGTAGCAAAAGCTTATGCAGGTGCTCATGACAATATCGTGCTTGTCAGAAACGAAAAGAACATGGGACTGAACTACACGCTGAACCATTGCTTGGAATATGCCGACACGGAATATTGTGCACGAATGGATGGTGATGATATAAGCTTGCCTACTAGGTTCGAAAAAGAAATTAGATTTCTTGATGAACACCAGGAATATGCTGTTGTCAGCTGCCCCATGATTTATTTTGATGAGCGGGGTGACTTTCGAAAAGGACAAGGAAAAGGCGAAGTAAAAAAGGATGATTTCTTGCTCGGAAGCCCTATCTGCCATGCGCCAAGCATGATGCGTACTGAAGCACTGAAGAAGGTCGATGGTTATGCAGTTTCTTCTCGCTTATTGCGTGTAGAGGACTATCATCTGTGGATGCGAATGTATAAGGAAGGGTACAAAGCATACATTCTGAGTGAGCCACTTTATAAAATGCGAGATGACAGAAATGCGAAAATACGCAGAAATTGGATGACTCGTCGAAATGAGATGTATGTGATGAGCATAGTACCTAAAATGTTGGGGCTACCTTGGTACACAAAGATATATGCGTTGCGACCATTGGCTGCATATTTAGTCCCTAATTGGTTCTATACAATTGTTCATAAGCGATGAGAAAAAAGATTTGTTTTGTTGTAGCTATACCAGGTACGGCGGAATCGTTTCTTCGTGATCATATAGAAGCGCTGAGCAAAGAGTATGATGTGTATTTGGTGGGTAACATCACAGATGATGGTCAAGTGAAGATGCTCAATCTGGCAGGATGGCATCAGATAGACATTCGTCGGGAGATTTCTTTGTCTCACGATATTAAAGCTGTATGGCAGGCGTATCGGTATTTCAAGAAAATGAAATTTAATGCGATTCATTCCGTAACTCCGAAAGCAGGACTTGTTAGTGCCATTGCTGGCAGGATGGCTGGTGTTACGCACAGGACACATATCTTTACAGGACAGGTGTGGGCAACGAGGAAAGGGGTAATGAGGGCGGTGCTTAAAGCACTGGACAGGGTGATAGCTCGGCTTGACAATCATATCATGGTTGACGGAAAGTCGCAAAGGTCGTTCCTCGTTAGCGAGGGCGTACTGAGAGAGGGACAGGCGGAGGTGTTTGCCAACGGTTCCATTAGTGGTGTGAATTTCACTCGGTTTGCACCCAATGCGTTGGCAAGGAAATACATCCGCACTGAGATAGGTATCAAAGAGGGTATGCTCTGCTACATTTTTTTGGGTCGGTTAAACCATGACAAGGGTATAGGGGAGCTGTACGAGGCCTTTAATCGGTTGGCAAATGAGGCACAGGATGTGTTCTTGCTATTGGTCGGTGATGACGAGGAGGGCTATTTGGACAGGCTGTCGTATTATTATAATATCATAGAGGGCAGTAACTTCCATTTCTACGGCCACACTTCTGAACCCGAAAAGGTGTTGAACGCTGGTGACGTATTTGTATTACCAACGTATAGGGAAGGATTTGGCACCAGCGTCTTGGAGGCAGCCTGCGTGGGACTGCCATGTATCTGTTCGGATGCTTACGGTGCGCTTGACGCCTACGTCGTGAACGAGACGGGTTTGCAGTGTAAGGTGGGGGATGTGGAGTCGCTCTATCGGTGCATGAGAATGGTGTATGATGATAAGAAGCTAGTGAAACGAATGGGCAAAAATGCCAGGGAGCGGGTGCTGAGGGACTTTGACGTGAGGAACATCACTGATGCTTGGGTGGATTTCTATCGCAAAATAATACCACATGAAACAGAAGATTATCCGTGCATACAGTAGTTGAGCTGAAAAGTCTGGAAAGATTTGGCGTAACCAAGAAAAATGACAAACTTTGCGCGCACAGACATTTTAGAAAAAAGTAGGGAAAAGTTTGTGAAATTAATTGGAAATGTGTAATTTTGCATCCGAACGGGACTGTTCCGAACTGACGGTTACGTTTTTACACGCTTTGAGGTATGATATTTTTTGACAGGAAATACGAAATAGAAAAATTACGGGAAATCAGAGTCAGGTCAATGCGGACGGCGCAGTTCACGGTAGTGACAGGAAGAAGACGTATTGGCAAGACCTCGTTGGTCATGAAGGCATACGAAGATACGCCTTTCCTCTATTTCTTCGTATCAAGAGGGCTGGAAAGTGAGCTTTGCCAAGAGTTCAGTGAAGAGATAACAGCAAAGACTAACATTCCATTGTTAGGTCGAGTGGAGCGTTTTTCCGACTTGTTCCAATATCTTATGCAATTGTCAAAATCACAGCCTATCACACTGATGATTGACGAATTTCAAGACTTTGGACGTGTGAACACTGCCATTTTCTCGCAAATGCAGAAGATATGGGACCTGAACAAGGCAGAATCGCAAATGAACCTGATAGTTTGTGGCTCTGTATATTCGATGATCACCAAGCTGTTCCGAGATAACAAGGAACCTCTATATGGCCGCCAGACGGAATTTTTGAACATAGAGCCTTTCACGCCGTCGGTACTGAAAGAGATATTGGCAACCTACAAGCCTGACTACAGCAAGGAAGATCTGCTGTCCTTGTATATGTTTACGGGAGGTGTGGCAAAGTACGTCGAACTGCTGATTGATACGGACTCGACTGATCATGCGAAAATGCTGGAACGCGTGACTGTCAAAAATTCCTATTTCATACCCGAAGGGAAAAACATGCTTATAGAGGAGTTCGGTCGCGATTACGGGAGGTATTTTGACATCTTAAAGTTAATAGCCAGTGGGCACAACTCGCGAAGCGACATAGAGGGTGTTCTCGGCATTGAGTTGTCCGGATATTTGACACGACTGGAAAATGACTATGGGCTAATCAGGAAGAGCAGGCCCATGTTTCAAGTGACAACCAATAAGAATATCCGCTATTCAGTAAAAGATTTATTTCTCCTGTTCTGGTTCAGATTTATCTATAAATACAATAGCTTTATTGAAGCTAATGCCTTTTCAAAGTTGAAGGAGCTGATAGCCAGAGACTATAAGACCTTCAGTGGAAAGGTCTTGGAGCGTTATTTCAGAGCCAAGCTGATGGAGGAGGGAATCTATACTAATATTGATAGTTGGTGGGACAGAAAGGGTGAGAACGAGATAGACATCATAGCTGCCGACGATTTGGGGAAAACGGTCGTGTTCCATGAAGTCAAACGCCAACGAGACGAGTTGAATATGAATGAGCTGGAAGAAAAAACACGTCATTTCCTAAATGCTACGGGAAAGTACGCCAAATATGACATCCTATGCAAAGGTCTGTGCATGGAGGATATGTAACGGCCATATTACCAACAGTTAGCCGACATGTGTTATGAGCGTGCCAAGGAGTTTGACATCAGTGAGATGGTAAAGCATTATAACGAAGTCTATTTAAGCTTGTCACATAGATAGTATGAAGCTCAGGATTATCCGAGCCTGTACAGTATCAATGTCTGTCAGTTTTGCGGTGCCGCATGGCTGAATGGTGCTTGTGGGAGTGTGGACCAAGTTGCTAAAGGTTGCCCGTAAGCAGCCACTCGATTATGTTGACCACATGGATGGCTTTGCTCCCAATGACGATGTCGCGTGTTTCCGCCAGTGCAATCAGCGTGAGGTTGTCACAATGAAGATACTCAGCAGCAAGTAAGAGCGCTTCTGTTTCGCGTTTAAGGGTCTTAGAATTATCAATATTGTATGATACTTGAATAAGGTCTATCACATGCCCCTGCTCACAAACAACGAAATCAACTTCCTTGTTGCGGCTGGAGGGCTTGTGGTAATAGACATCATGGTAAAAAGGGGCAGCACGTCTCAACAGCTCAATATAGACAACATTCTCCATGCGCCAACCAAGGTTCTCCGGCATAAGTACATCGCTTCGATTGGCTATCAGGCCGGTGTCAACGACATAGCCCTTGGAGGCGCGCAGACGGGTTCTGCTCTTATATGAGAATTTGCGTATCTGTACGATTAGAAACGCCTGTATCAGATATTCCACATACTTCTTTGTGGTGACTGCACTCCCTATTCCGAACTGTTCGGCCAACTGGTCATAATTGATTTCTTGGCACGCGTTGCTGATAAGGTGGTTGGCAATTTGCTGTAGGGCCTCGGTATTGCGGAGGTGGTATCGTTGTTTGATGTCTTTTTTAATGACTGTGTCTATCAAACCTTGTACGTATGCCCGCTTATTGCGGATGTGTACTAATTCTGGAAAACCTCCATCTGAGAGATAGTTGACAAAGGCTGCTTTCACAGAAGCTTTAGACTTGGTTGTCAGGCCATGTATATCGACTTTGTTGTACTCGCAGTATTCGGAAAAAGAGAAAGGATAGAGGCGAATCTCGTTGTAGCGGCCTGTAAGATGCGTAGCCAGTTCGCTACTCAGTAATTTTGCATTGGATCCAGTGATGACAACATGGAATCTCATCCGTAACAGTCGATTAACAAAAAGATGCCATCCTTCAACATTCTGAATCTCGTCAAACAGGATATGCTGGATGCCTTGCCCGTATAATTGGTAGATACAGCCGAGTAGAGTGTTAAGATCGGCTGCTTTCATGTCAAACAGTCGGTCGTCATCAAAATTGGCATACGCATACTTCATTCTATGCTCACGCAATACCTTGTGGCAAATAGTTGACTTGCCTGAGCGTCGCACACCAATCACAACCTGTGCCAAAGGGCTGTCAAGTTCGAAGAGGTTTTCTTCCGCCCTGTCGCACCAATGTCTGGTGTCAATACTGCCAAGTTCTTCTTTTTGATCAGCTAAGACTTCTAGGATAGTATTTTCTGTCATATTACAATTACATTCTGTAAATTAAATCGCAGGCAAAGGTACGCAATACAAATGGAAAAAGCAAGAAAAATGTAGTAAAATGCAGTTTTTGTGATAGCGAAATGTAGTAAAATGCAGTTTTTGTACTTGCGAAATGTAGTAAAATGCAGTTTTTACGATAGTGAAATGTTGAACTTTCAAGATAGAAGTTTGGAAAGGTGAGTGTGTTTAGCGACCTCAATAACCTGATATGCTGAAGATGAAGCCCAAGATTATCCGAGCCTGTACAGTATCAATGTCCGTCAGTTTTGTGGATGGCATGTTGCCTGACCTCATGAAGAAGTATGAGGTGGCTTTGCTGTTCTCACCCGGGCCGGAGATGGATGCTGCAATAGAGAAATACGGGGTAAGAGCCTTTGCTATCCCTATGGAGCGGCACATATCATTGAAAAGTGGTAGGAGAAATGTATGATGACGAACTGTTGAAGTATTATGCGGCGGCCGACTGCTTTGTGCTGCCCAGCTATCGGGAGGGTTTCCCCAATACAGTATTAGAGGCCGGAGCAATGGGCTTGCCCTGTATAGTAACGGATATTAATGGTTCACGGGAGATAATAAGCCTCACCACGTACCCCTCTCCCAAAGAGAGGGGAGGACGACTGTCTGTCAGGGAAAATGGTATAGTGATACAGCCACGGGATGAACAGGCACTCTACGAGGCAATGCTGCAGATGATGACCAACAATGATGAAAGGCAGACAATGGCATCGAATGCCAGAAGAATGATTACAGAGCGTTTTGAGCAGGGGTATGTTCGGCAATGTCTGTTCAACTTCTATGATGAGGTTCTGAAGCCATGACGGAGCTGCGAGTTTATACTGCAAGTATAAAAAAGACATGACATGCTAACGAAGATGGAGCAATGATGTATACGTTCGATGGCACTAACTAAAATTCTTATGAAAGATGTATTTCTGTACGGAGCCAGCGGCCATGCCAGGGTAATTACTGACATCGTGGAGGCTATGGGGGGTAAAATCCTCGGAGTGATTGACGATGACAAAAGTATAAGTACATTTCTGGGTATTCCTGTGGTTCACTCCTTTACTGGGCAGTCGCCACTCATCATAAGTATTGGCAATAATGTAACGCGCAAGATGTTGGCAGAGCGGCTTGATGCGCGGTATGAGTCGGCTATACATCCCTCTGCCGTTGTGTCCTGTAGGGCAACCATTGGCGAGGGATCGGTTGTTATGCAAGGCTCTGTCGTGCAGTCGGGATGCCAGATAGGTAAACACTGCATCATCAATACAGGAGCCAGTGTTGACCATGAATGCCTTGTCGGAAGCTACGCGCATGTTTCGCCACATGCCACACTTTGTGGGAATGTCACGGTTGGTGAAGGTGCATGGGTCGGCGCAGGTGCGACGGTTATTCAGGGCGTAAAGATTGGGCGCTGGTCTATGGTTGGTGCTGGCAGTGTGGTGACAAAAGATATTCCAGATGGATGGTTGGCTTTAGGGAATCGGTGCAGACCAATCAGAAAAATAAATCAGAATATGTTGAACAATTCAAATAAAATGGGGGGGTAATTCTTCGACATCGACTTGGTGTTAACATGCCTTTGCAATGGGACCTCCGTTACACCGCAACGGGGCCTCCATTGAAGGGTAACGGGGCCTCCGTTGAGGTGTAACGGGACCTAATTTGCAAGGCAAGAAAGCCGCAATTTTGCTAATGGGCTGATATACACCGATATGGAAAACGGCTCCAGAATTGCGCTTTTTTTCAGCCATTTGTTTTTTGCCCGAAAATATTCGATTCTGGAGGTGGATAGTTGTGTTAAAGTTTTCTAACTTCGCCGGATGGTGCAAAGATAGTCTTTTTATTTGGAACGAACAAAATATTTTGATATAAAAGAAGATATTATCGGCCGAAAGGCTTTGGAAAATGTAAGAAAAGTTGTAACTTTGCAGCCGCTTTTTAGAGCGGAGTGAAACAAAAAAGTAACAAAATGTCATAGATAAATAACAGATATGGCAGACAAGAGAATATACTTGTGTCTGGCTCACATGAGTGAGTCGGGGGCAGAACAGAAATACGTCAAGGAGGCTTTTGACACGAACTGGGTGGTGCCGCTCGGCCCGAACGTGAACGCGTTTGAAGCGGAGCTTGAAAAATTCAGCCTCACCCCCTGCCCCTCTCCGACGGGAGAGGGGAGTGATTACCTTAGTAAAAAACGGGTAGTGGCTTTGTCGTCAGGTACGGCCGCGGTACACCTGGCGCTTCTGGCATGCGGGGTAGGGCAGGGCGACGAGGTTATGGTACAGTCGTTTACGTTTTGTGCCTCGTCCAATCCTATCACGTACGTAGGGGCTACGCCAGTCTTCGTGGACTCGGAACGTGAGACGTGGAACATGGATCCGGAGCTGTTAGAGGAGGCTATCAAAGACCGCATTGCCAAGACGGGACGGAAGCCGAAGGCTATTATCCCGGTGGCTCTATACGGAATGCCGTACAGGGCAGACCGCATCATGGAGGTAGCGCGGCGGTATGACATACCTGTGATAGAGGACGCGGCAGAGGGATTCGGCTCACGCTACGGAGGGCAGGTGCTTGGCACGTTTGGCGAGTATGGAGTGCTGTCGTTCAATGGCAACAAGATGATAACCACCAGCGGCGGCGGTGCCTTGATATGTCCCAGTGAAGAGGCAAGAAACCGGGTTATGTGGTATGCCACACAGGCTCGTGAGGCTTATCCCTACTACCAGCATGAGGCCATCGGCTACAACTACCGTATGAGCAACGTGTGTGCGGGTATCGGACGGGGGCAGATGACGGTGTTGGACGAGCATATCGCACATCATCGCCGTGTGGCGCGGCTGTACAAGGAGGCTTTCGAGAATGTGGAGGGCATTATCTTCCACGATGAGCAGGCGGGTATGGAGAGCAATTTCTGGCTGAGTACCATCTTGCTCAATGAAGAATTGAGAGTGAAGAACGAAGAAGCTGCTTACGCTGAAGCCATACATGGGGCTGTGGGCGGTGCCGCCGGTGTGGTGCATGGCGGCGGGGCTGTGCATACCGACTGTGAGCCGAACCGTAACGTAGAAGCTATGCGCCTGGCCCTTGACAAGGAGGGCATAGAGTCGAGGCCTCTCTGGAAGCCCATGCACAGGCAACCGGTGTATAGTGGAGCGCCCGCATACGTCAATGGGGTGTCGGAGGCTATGTTCAAGCGTGGACTATGCCTGCCCAGCGGCCCAATGGTGAGCGATGAGGACGTGACGCGCATTATTCAGGTTATCAAGGATAGTATTCTATGAAGCTGCATAAAAGATTGCTGGGTTGGTATTTCAGTAAACAATCGCTGCCTTACTGGTGTGTGCTGCTGATGGACAGCGCCATCATCTTCCTGTCGGGATTCCTGACCTACTGGCTGTTCTATTGTGGACTGCAGACGCTTTTCCATTCGTACGCCCTGGTACCAACCATGCTGCTGTATGTGCTGTTGAGCTGGGTGGGCATGAGGGCGTTCTATACCTACGCGGGGATTCTTCGATATTCCTCGTTTGTCGATTTGCGCAGGGTGGTTTATGCCAATGTGCTGTCGTTCTTTCTGGCCATCGGCGTACATTATGCCCTCTACATGCTGCCCAACACGGCTATTGTCCACCTGAGCAGCAGAATGCTGCTGGTGACCTACCTGATAGCCACCGCACTGATGTGTGGCGTGCGGGTGCTGATGAAGACACTCTACGAGCAGGCCGTATCTGGCGACCAGTGCATGAAATGCCTGATATATGGCACGATGCAGGGTGGTGTGGCGCTGGCCAAGAGCATTCGCATGCAGCAGCCTGTCAGGTTCGCACTGAAGGGCTTCATCACCCACGAAAGCCACAGGAGCCACGACCAGCTGATGGGTGTCCCTATCTACAGCCCTGATGACGACCTGGGACTGGTTATAGGGAGGGAGAAGATTGACGCTGTGCTGGTGTCGCCACTGAGAACATGGGATTTCAGCAAGGAGCAGGAGCTGCAGAACAAGCTTATAGGCATGGGAGTCAGAATCTTCATGGCTCAGAGCGCAGTGGAAATAGACCAGGACACCGACGGAGCAGGTGACATAGGCAGTGTGCAGCTGAAGGAGGTCAGTGTGGAGGACCTGCTGCCCCGAGACGAGATAAAACTGGACATGGAGGCCGTCAGCCGGGAATTGACGGGAAAGAGGATCCTGATAACAGGCTCAGCCGGAAGCATTGGCTCAGAGATAGTAAGGCAGGTGGCTACCTTCTCGCCTGCGGAGCTGATGCTGATAGACCAGGCCGAGACACCGCAGCACGACATACGGCTGATGATGGCCCACGACTATCCAGACGTGAAGGCAGCAACGGTCGTGACAAGTATATGCGACAGGCTGAGGATGGAGAGCGTGTTCGACAACTTCAGGCCCGACTATGTGTTCCATGCAGCCGCCTACAAGCACGTGCCGATGATGGAGGACAACCCGAGCGAGGCTGTCAAGAACAACATCGTGGGTACACGCGTTATGGCTGACTTGTCGGACAAGTACGGAGTGAAGAAATTTGTGATGGTATCGACAGACAAGGCCGTTAATCCGACCAACGTGATGGGATGTTCCAAGCGTATCTGCGAGATATATGTGCAGAGCTTGGACAAGCGGTCCAGCACACAGTTTGTCACCACCAGGTTTGGCAATGTGCTTGGGTCGAACGGCTCGGTAATACCGCTGTTCAAGGAGCAGATAAAGAGCGGTGGGCCCGTGACGGTTACGCACCCTGACATCACACGCTATTTCATGCTGATTCCCGAAGCCTGCAAGCTGGTTCTGGAAGCAGGTACCAAGGGGCAAGGCGGCGAGATCTTTGTATTCGATATGGGCAAGCCGGTCAGGATAGCCGACCTGGCAGACAGAATGATAAAGATGTCGAAAGTGACGAATGTGCATATTGAGTATACCGGACTGCGACCAGGGGAGAAACTGTATGAGGAGGTGCTGAACCAGGAGGAGAACACCCTGCCGTCGTTCCACGAGAAGATACGCATAGCAAAGGTGAGGGAATACGACTATGACAAGGTGAGTCGTGACATGGACGAGCTGGTGGCTATAGCCAAGCGCTTTGACGATCTGGCAACGGTGAAGAAGATGAAGGAAATGGTGCCAGAGTTCAAGAGCAACAACTCTGTGTATGAGTGTCTGTACCATTGAGCCATGTGGTTACTGTCTAATAAGGTACTGGTAAGCGAGAGTGGGCTCATGGAGGGCTTCTGCGACTGCCATTGCCATGTGCTGCCGGGTGTGGACGACGGGGTGCAGGCAACCGAGGAGGCCGTACAGATACTGACAGTGTGGGGAACATTAGGCGTGAAGGCCGTATGGCTGACTCCTCATATCATGGAAGACATACCTAACCGACAGGAGAAGCTGAGGGAGAAGCTGGAGTGTCTGACAGCAGAATATGCCGGTGGCGTGCAACTGCACTTGGCTGCTGAACACATGATGGACGGGATGTTCCTGCGTCGGCTGGAAGAAAACGACGTGATGCCCATTGGTCGGGAAGGGAGCCGGTTGCTGGTGGAAACATCATACTACACCCCACCCATGAACATGGCAGATGTCATCGAGAGGGTGAAGAGGAAGGGCTATGAACCGATACTGGCACATCCTGAGCGGTATCAGTATATGGACCGTCAGGACTACTGCCGGTGGAAAGACCGAGGGGTGTTGCTACAGCTGAACATACCTTCGCTGGCAGGTGCCTACGGGCTGGAGGTACAGCGTAAGGCAGAATGGCTGCTTAAGGAGGGGATGTACGACTACTGTGGTACAGACACCCACTCCATTGAGCAGATGGAATACTTTCTGAACAGTGAAATCAGCAAGAAGGTTGTGAAGAGAGTTAAGCAGGTGGCAGAGAGGCAGAGCTTATAGTCTATAGTTTATCCCAAACCGGTCGCTGGAAGTTGAAGTTTTTGCACACGAAAGCCGGGGCTGCGATTGCAGTTCCGGCTTTCGTGTGTGTTGGTGCGGCCTTGGCGCAGGCGTGTGTTCACTCGGCCTTGAACAGGTCCTTTATGCCACCTATGCTGCCCAGCAGGTTGGTGGCCTCGTATGGCAGATAGACCGTCTTGGTCTTGTCGCCCTGTGCCAGTTCCTGCATCATCTGTATGTACTTCTGTGCCAGCAGGTAGTTGGCCGGGTTGGTGGTCTTGCCCACAGCCTCGGTGATGAGTTCTATGGCCTTGGCCTCGGCCTCGGCCTTGCGTATGCGGGCCTGTGCCTCACCCTCGGCGGTCAGTATGGCCTGCTGCTTTGCAGCCTCGGCGCGGTTCACCATGGCGGTGCGCTCACCCTCCGAGGCCAGTATCTCTGCGGCCTTCTCACCCTCAGAGGTCAGTATCTGTGCGCGCTTGTTACGCTCGGCCTGCATCTGCTTCTCCATGGCCGAGAGAACGCTCTCGGGCGGTGTGATGTCCTGCAGCTCAACGCGGTTCACCTTCACGCCCCACTTGTCGGTGGCATCGTCAAGCACGGCGCGTAGCTTGGTGTTGATGGTGTCGCGCGAGGTCAGTGTCTCGTCCAGCTCCAGCTCGCCTATGATGTTACGCAGGGTGGTCTGCGTCAGCTTCTCTATGGCGTTGGGCAGGTTGGATATCTCATATACAGCCTTGAAGGGGTCCATGATCTGGAAGTAGAGCAGGGCGTTGATCTCCATCTGTATGTTGTCCTTGGTGATGACGTTCTGCTTGGGGAAGTCATACACCTGTTCGCGCAGGTCGATGTCGCTGCTGTAGGCGTAGCGGCCGCGTGACAGCACCACGATGTTCTTGGCCTGGTCGATGAAGGGAATGATGACGTTTATGCCAGGTTTCAGCGTGGCGTAGTAGCGGCCCAGACGCTCTATGATCTTGGTCTCGCTCTGCGGGATAATGACGAGGGCCTTCTTTGCCAGTACTATGGCAAGCACCACGATGATGATGAAAACAATGCTGAGGGAATCCATTGTGAATTTAGAATTTAGAGTTAAGAATTAAGAGTTTTTGCTTCGCAACTGTGAATTATGAATTATGAATTATGAATTATGCAATTCTTTCAGGTCCTCGTAGAAGTGGGCGTGGCAGCTCTGCACGTAGGGCTCGAGGAAGAGGAAACCGATGCCGAGAGTAAGGAAGGAGAGTAAAAGCCAGCCTATCATGCTCAGGTCGAGCAGGAAGAGCTGCATCTTGTGTCCCTCCATCAGGCGCATGCTCTCTTCGATGGCGGCGTTGTACGACAGCTCGTTGTTGTCCTTCATCACGAACTCGGTCATGGCGTAGGAGTAGTTCTTGACTATGCCGGGCACGATGAGCAGCAGCGTCCAAAGCAGAATGTAGAGGCCCTTCAGCAGCTCGGTCAGGAAGATGCGTGCAAACTGCGAGTAGCCGTCGAACAGCTGTCCGTAGCTGAGTTCCTCTTCGCGTATCAGTCGGAGGAACCATACGGCGAATCCCCATGCCAGTGGCAGTACCAGCAGGGTGATGCAGCCGCTCAGTATGGCGCCTACCTCTGGCGATGCGATGAAGCTTGTACTCTCGCTCAGCAGTCCGGCGATGGCGAAATAGATAAGTGTGGCCACGGCGGCCTTTGTCCACTTGCCCTCAAGTGAGCTGAGGGCCATGTCTTTGTACTCTGTAATGGTTTTCATTGTTGTGTGTATTTTTAGGTGTTTAGTAGTTCTGGAGTTATTCACTCTTCACGGTGATGATGGTACTCTCGCGACTCACCACGCTGACGCGTGTGCCCACGGGCAGTGGTTGTCCGTCGGCGGTGTATGCCCGCCACAGATCGCCGTCTATCTTCACATAGCCATAGCCGCCTGCGGGTATGGCCTCGGCCACGGTGCCTGTGCGGCCAGTGATGGCATCGGCGTTGCTGGCGCGGTTGGGGTCGTTCTTGTGGAACCATCGCAGGGCCACGGGCCTGACCAGGAAGATACTGGCCACGCTGAAGATGATGAACAGAATGACCTGGCCGTAGAAGTTTACGCCGAAGACGGCTGCCAGCGTGGCCACCAGTCCGCCTATGCTGAAGCAGATAATGAAGAAGTCGCCCGACGTAAGCTCCATGATGAGGCATACTACTGCCACGATGGCCCATAGTTGCCACAGGTTGTGCATAAAGTATTCAATCATAATATTAAGGAGTTGTGGAGTTTAGGAGTTTAGGAGTTTAGGAGTTGTGGAGTTTAGGAGTTGTGGAGTTGTGGAGTTGAGAAGTTTGAGTTTTCCGACTGCAAAGGTAGGCAATCTGTTTGAATGCTGCAAGAAAAATGGTTTGCAAAAGTATGCAGTTGTGTGATTGCGAACTTTTGCAAACAATGATATGGTCGTTTACCCACAAGCGGGTGTGAAAAAACTCAGATGCTGAGAATGAAATCGTCCCAGTCGCGGGTGGAACCTTTGTGGCCGAAGATCTTGGCATAGAGGCGACTGCGGGTTGAGGCTATGCTTTCCTTCGAATGTGAGGTCAGTGTGGCAATGTCCTTGGGCTGGATATGCACCTTGATGAGTAGGCTGACGCGGTAGTCCTGCTGGCTCAGGCGGTACAGGCTGTACAGCTTGTCGGTGAAGCCTGTATAGACGCTATCGACCAGTGTGGCCAGCTCCTGCCAGTCGCTGTCGCTAAGGCTGTGGCCGTTGGCAAGGCATTGCTGCAGGCGCAGATATACCGGCGACGAGAAGATGACGGTCTCGGCCTGGCCGCGCTTCTCCTGCTCTATGAGCGCCACCTTGTTCACATAGTCGAGGTGTGCCTTGCGCTCCTCTAACTGCAGGCGCAGCATGGTGTTCTCGCTGCCCAGTTGCTGCAGTTCATTCTGCAGTTGCTCTATGCGTAGCTGGTTGGCTGCTATGTTCTGCTGGCTGGTGGCCTGCTGTGCCTCTTGCATGTCGTGTATCTTGCGCAGACGCTCTTCCAAGAGCAGGATTTTTCGACGGCTGTTCTGTATGGTCACGACAAACAGCGTGACGTATATCACGGCACAGATAATGAGGAGAAATAGTTCGCGGCTGGTCAGTATCATTTGACAATTAGACAGATAGACAATTAGACAGATAGACAATTAGACAATTAGACATTTAGACAAATAGACAATTAGACAGATAGACATTTAGACAAATAGACAGATAGACATTTAGACAAATAGACAGATAGACAATTAGACAAATAGACAGATAGACAATTAGACAAATAGACAATTAGACAAATAGACAATTAGACAAATAGACAATTAGACAAATAGACAATAATACATATTTAATATTTGAGTAAGAGTTCCTATGTTCCTAAATTCCTTAGAGTATATAGTGAGTGTAGTTGTCGCTATCTGCGGCGGCGATTGCCGTAAAGGCGCGCTATCAGGTCTGGCCGCCCTATGCGGCGCAGGCTCTGTTCCAGTCGGCGGCGCTCTTCGGGCTTGTACCAGAAGAAGTACTGTCGTTGTGCCTGTTTCTCCTGGGCAGTCTTGGCAGAGAATACGGGCTGTAGGGTGTAGGGGTCGTAGCCCGTGTACCATGTCTCGGTGCTGACGGTCATGGGGGTGGGAGTGAAGTCCTGCACCTGTTCCAGCTGGAAGTCCATCTGCTTGGTCAGTACAGCCAGCTCAGCCATGTCTTCCTCATGACAGCCCGGGTGTGAGGATATGAAATAGGGTATGATTTGCTGCCGCAGCCCCTCCTCGCGGCAGATGCGGTCAAACTGTCGCTTGAACTCACCGAAGAGGCGGAACGACGGCTTGCGCATTAGCCACAGCACGCGGTCGCTGGTATGTTCGGGCGCCACTTTCAGTCGTCCGCTGACGTGGCGCGTTATCAGCTCTCGGGTATATTCCTGGGCTGCGCGGTCGGTGGCGTCGTCGCCACTGTGGTGCAGCAGTAGGTCGTAGCGTACGCCGCTGCCTATGAAACTTTTTTTTATGCCAGGCAGCGAGTCAACTGCGCGGTAGATGTCAAGCAGCGGCTGGTGCGAGGTGTTGAGGTTGGGGCAAATCTGGGGGTGTATGCACGATGGTCGCTTGCAGCGCTCACAAGCCTTCTGGTTCTTGCCTCGCATGCCGTACATGTTGGCCGACGGCCCGCCCAGGTCAGACAGGTAGCCCTTGAAGTCGGGGTCCTGCGTTATCTGCCGCACCTCGCGCAGAATGCTCTCCTTCGAGCGGCTGGTGATGAACTTTCCCTGATGGGCCGAGATGGTGCAGAAGGCACAGCCTCCGAAGCAGCCTCGGTGCAGGCATACCGACCAGCGTATCATGTCGAATGCAGGTATGCGCTTGCCGCGATACTTAGGGTGGGGCTGTCGGGTGAAGGGCAGGTCGTATGTGGCGTCCAGCTCGGCTGTGGTCATTGGTGGATAGGGCGGATTGACCACCACGACCGAGGTGAGAGGTGAGAGGTGAGAGGTGAGAGGCTGCAGCAGCCGCTGTGCGTGCATACGGTTCGACTGCTCCTCGATGTGCCGGAAGTTGTCGGCCTGTGCCCGCCGGTCGCGCATACACTCCTCGTGCGAGTGCAGCACTATGTCGTCCTGCGTGATGCCGCCCGGCACGTCTGCCGTGTGGCTCAGGTAGGCTGTCTGCGGCACGTCGCGTATGTCCTGTATCTGCTGTCCAGCGGCCATGCGGTCGGCCAAGGCCGTCATAGGCTTCTCGCCCATGCCATAGACTATCATGTCGGCACCGCTGTCGTACAGTATGCACCGGCGCAGCGAGTCCTGCCAGTAGTCGTAGTGGGTCAGTCGGCGCATGGAGGCCTCAATGCCGCCCAGCACCACCGGCACGTCGGGGAATAGTTGCTTCAGGGCGCGTGTATAGACAATGGTTGGATACTCCGGCCTAAGGTCGTGCCGTCCGTCGGGACTGTAGGCATCCTCTGAGCGCAGTCGTCGTGCCGCGGTATATTTGTTCACCATCGAGTCCATTGCCCCCGGTGCAACGCCGAAGAAGAGACGCGGGCGGCCCAGCTTGCGGAAGTCGCGCAGGTCGCCGTGCCAGTCGGGCTGTGGCACCAGAGCCACACGGTAGCCCGCCGCCTCCAGTGTGCGGCCTATGACGGCAGCGCCAAACGACGGGTGATCTACGTATGCATCGGCAGAGAAGAGGATGATGTCCACCTCCTGCCAGCCACGCAGCTCCAGCTCTTTTTTGGTGGTGGGCAGGAAATCGGTAAGTTTATGAGCCTGTGAGTTTATAGGTTTTGGAGTTTAGGAGTTTTCTTTCCAGTTGATGTAGAGCAGCAGTAGCTGGTGCAGTCCGTATGCCTTCATGTTGGGGTGATAGACCACGTCGAGGCACAGGTCCAGCAGACTTTTATCCTTGCCTGCCTCGCCCTCAAGCAGCGAGCGAATGTTCAGCCGCAGCTTGTCGAGAACGTCCTCATCAACATATCCGTTGCTGTCTATCAGGTCACGAAACAGCTGGTACTGGTCAATGGTGGCGAGATGTTGCTCGCTCACATCTATCGAGCGGGTGCCCGATGTGTTGGCTTGTATTTTCATATTGGGAGTTGTGGAGTTGTGGAGTTGTGGAGTTGTGGAGTTGTGGTTTCACTTTTCTCTTATCAGCAGTTTGGCGTGGCGGGTGCGGCCCTGCTCCTGCCATGCTATGATGTATATGCCTGTAGGCCATGCGGCCGTGCTAATGTCCTCGGTGGCGGTGAAGGTTCTGACGAGCCGTCCCGACTGGTTATATACCTTGGCTGTGAAGTGTAGCAGCGACGGCTGTTCGGCGCCGAAGTGAAGTCTCTGTCCGTCGGGGTCGTATGCCAGGACATAGTCGGCGGGTGGTGTCGCCGTGTCGATGCCTGTGTCAATCTGGTCTATGGCGTTGATGTACCACATTCGGTTGTTCGATGTGGCGTTGGCCTCGTTGTTGGTATAGCTCAGCACGGGAGTGCCGTCGGCCCTGTTGCCCCCCATCAGGTTGCCCACATGCTGGCTGTAGCGGTTCACCAGGTTATACCTGTCGCCCGACTGTGCCACTATCTGCCACTGCTGTCGTGTGTCGGTGGTGTCGGCCGGTACTATGTTCAGTGTGTCGCCCAGCAGGGTGGTGGCTGTGGGCAGCCCGCGCGTGGGGTCGTTCAGGGCCATGCCAGTGGCGCGGTTGGTCAGGTGCATATAGCCGTTGTCCAGCTGTCTGATAAGCCACTGCTGGGTGTGGCTTGCGTCGTCGGCTGCATTGCAGCATACGTCCATGCTCTGCATGTTGGCGTCCATGCGAGTGGCGCTACCTGCGTTTGTTATGGCATAGCAAGCCCCATCGTCTGGCACGAAGCCCTGCTCCACGGGCTGCGGGTCGTCGCCAGGCTCTTGCCCGGCCAGCTGGGCAAAGGTGGTTTTAAGGTAGGCCGTATGCGTTATGACATACTGCCGCAGGTCGCTGATGTACTGGTCGTATGAGGAATAGAGAATACGTTCGCGCAGCGTACGCGAGTTGATGCTCCACCGCTGATAGTTCAGCTGCTGCGACTGGTCTATCACCTGCACCAGACTGTCTATGGCGCTGAGCAGGTGTTGTTCCATTCCCTGGTCGAGCAGTTCTGTATAGCGGCGGTATATCATCGTGGCGAACCACGGGTCTTGCCAGAAGCGCTGCACCCATGGCACGCAGCCGTTGCCAGCCGTGCCGTAGCCCACGTCCTTCATCAGCTGGTGCGATGTGTCGCCCAGACGGTTGTCGTTGCCGTATGCTATGTCATAGTCCCACAGCGGTCCCCAGCGCAGGCGGTCGTCGGCCTGCTCCTTGTAGAAATATGTGCTGAAGAAGCCGTCGATGTTGCCCGACAGTTCGGTGCAGATGTACCAGTCGGCCAGCGTGACGGAGTCAACCATGCTTCGCCAGCCGTCGGGCTGTGTGAAGTCGTTGGCAAAGAGCATGCTCTCAAACTGGTTGACGTGGTTGTTGATATACTGAGTCTGCTGCTGGTCAATCTCGTCGGCATCGGGATAGTGGATGCGCACAGGTACGCGGCTGGCAGATGTGTAGAAGCCGTCGGGCGGCAGCTGTCGTCCCGACTCGCTGTCCCAGTAGTAGCCTGTGTGGAAGTCGAAGAAGCCGTCCACCTCTAACAGATAGCCTCCGCTGATGTCGCTTTGTTCGGTCAGCGGGTAGTCCTGCTCGGCTATGTTCACGCGGTGTGGCCTCACCTCTATCTGGTCAGACAGTTGGTAGGTGCCCACGTACTGTCCGTTGAGCGTCAGATCGACAAACTTGGCTGCCGGATTGAACGGCAGTCCGGCATGCTCGCCCATGACCGAGGTCAGTGCGTTGCGCAGCATGGTCTTGTCGCCGTGGTTGGCCAGCAGCGTCCATTTCTTTGCCTTTGCATAGCCCTTTCCCAGCAGTTTCTCCTTCTCATGGAACTTCAGCTTGTATGGCTTCTTTGCCAGGTTCCATGTCGAGTTGCCGCGTCCGCGTATCTGCAGCGAGTCGTAGGTGGCTATGCTGTCATGCTCGTCCACATATCTCATCTTGGCATAGACATAGCTTGTCTTGCTCGTTATGTTGCCTCCGTTGAAGGTGTTTATATATATATGTGGCAGGTTGGTGAGCCGCTGGTATGTCTCTTCGTCTGTAGGCAGCTCCGTCTGGGCCAGTTGCCATACATATTGCGGCTGCCAGTCGTAGTCGGCCTCGGGCTGTCCGTCCTGGTTGCTGTCGATGGTCACCCAGTAGCTTGCCGCTCCCCAGCTTTGCGACTTGGCGTTGGTGGCCCTGACGGCATAGCTGTTGCCTTGTTTGTACCACACCTGTCCCTCCCAGTCGTCGCGTCCGGCGCTGTTGGTCAGCAGGCGTCCCAGATGCACTATGCTACCCTGCTGTCCGCCAGACAGTTGCGGGTTGGTGAAATTGTTGTCGGTGGCCCAGCCTGGCGAGCGGAACAGCTGGCTGCCCGAGGTCTGCCGGAAGATGAAGCGTCCGGCCTGTGTCTTTTCGGGTGTCAGCGTGCCCTCGGTGGTCAGGTAGTAGGCTGTACCGTCCTGTGTGGTATAGATATGGTAGGCGGCATCTGTCTGTATGCTGCCCAGCGCGGCATAGTACTGCTCGTCGCTTTGCGCGTGTGTCGCCTGACAGCCCAGTATGCACATGGCGCACAGCAGCAGCCTCATCGTCATGTTGCTCATGGTCTGAATATGTCTTTGCTCTTTACTCGTCATTCTTCACCCGTCATTCTTAATTCTTAACTCTAAATTCTTAACTCTAAAATAGTATTGTCCTTTGCCTTTCGTGCGTGTACCGTAGTCTATGGCTCGCTTGGGGCAGTGGTGATAGCATGCGAAGCAGCTCATGCACCGGCCTGTGTGCAGCCACTGCGGCTGTCGGCCAGGTCCGCCCTCGATGTCATTTACAGGGCACACGACGGCGCAGCGTCCGCAGGCGATGCAGCGTCCAGCATCGACGCGGAAGTGATTGTCGCCTACTATGTGGCGTTCGAAGACAGCCCCCAACAGGCGGCTGTTCACGCGTGGCCATTTGCCCCGGTGTGTCATTGTCAGTCCGTGTTGGCGCCTTTGCAGCGCGGGCAGTATGTCCTTCCGCAGGGCATTGTCGGCCACGCGCAGCTTGGCTTTCTCCTTCTCGGGCTTGTCAACATCCATGAAGGGCAGACCGACATAGCTTTCGGGCATAATCAGCGAGAAGCGGCTGTCTGTCTGCCAGTCTCGTCTGGCCATCAGGGCCTGCAGTCTTTCCATCGTCTCGCCTATGTCGTCGCCTGCGGTACACAGCGCCCAGCAGTAGTGGCCATCCTTGCCACCGCAGCGCGCCTGACTGCCGTCGGTGTCGGTCAGTTGGACCTGGCTGATGAACTGGCGTACCAGCGGTGCTGGCCGCCAGCCGTGTACTGGGAAGCACAGGCCCACGCTTTCGCCCTGGTTCAGGGTGAAGCGCAGCTGCGTTGCGCCTTGCTTAGGATACAGTGCGTCAGCTATATCGACCGTGTCCTCGTTGAGCGCTGAGGCCAGTGTCTGGGCGGCCCATCGCGTGTTGCCTGTGGCAGAGAAGTAGAATATCATAAGTTATCAGGCTGCAAAGTTACGCTATTATTCCGACACTGCCAAAAATCTTCGGTCAATTCGGTCAATTTAGTCTTTGTTTTTGTATATTTTGGCGTGGAAAATTTGTTGAATTAATATTAAAACACTATTTTTGCAGCCTCATACCCATTTTTTCCGGGGAATGCTATCCCAACAGAAGTAATATGACAGACGACGAGAAACAACGACAAGACGACCAGATGGTGGACCAGGCGTTTCAGCAGTTGCTTGACGAGTACATGCGTTCCAAACACCGCAAGAAGGTTGACATCATCACAAAGGCATTCCATTTTGCCCGTCAGGCACACAAGGGCGTGAAGCGCCTCTCTGGCGAGCCTTACATTATCCACCCCATAGCAGTGGCCATGATAGCGTGCAAGGAGGTGGGCCTGGGCAGCACCAGTATCTGCGCTGCCCTGCTGCACGACGTGGTGGAGGACACCGACTACACCGTGGAGGACATCGAGAACATGTTTGGTGCCAAGATAGCGCAGATTGTGGATGGTCTGACCAAGATATCCGGCGGCATCTTCGGCGAGCAGGCCTCGGCTCAGGCTGAGAACTTCAAGAAGCTACTGCTGACGATGAGCGACGACATACGCGTCATACTGATCAAGATATGCGATCGCCTGCACAACATGCGCACGCTGGCCTCGCAGCCGGCCAACAAGCAGTATAAGATAGCCGGCGAGACGCTCTACATCTATGCCCCTTTGGCTAACCGACTGGGTCTGTACAAGATAAAGGGCGAGCTGGAGAACCTGAGCTTCCGTTTTGAACATCCCGAAGAGTATGAAACCATAGTGAAGAAGCTGGCCGAGACGCAGGCCAAGCGCCACGAGCTGTTCGGGCAGTTTACCAAGCCCATCGAGGAGGCACTTGACCAGATGGGCATACAGTATTATATCAAGGAGCGGGTGAAGTCGCCATACAGTATCTGGAGCAAGATGAAGCGCAAGCAGGTGACCTTCGAGGAGGTCTATGACATACTGGCGGCTCGCATTGTCTTCACGCCCAAGAAGCGTGAGGAGGAGGTCAATGAGTGCTTCAATATATATGTAGCCATCTCGAAGATATACAAGAGCCACCCCGACCGCCTGCGCGACTGGCTGAACCACCCCAAGGCCAACGGCTATCAGGCACTGCATGTCACCCTCATGTCCAAGACAGGACAGTGGATAGAGGTGCAGATCCGTTCTGATCGTATGGACGAGATTGCCGAGCAGGGCTTTGCTGCCCATTGGAAGTATAAGGAGCAGACGGGTGGCGACGCTGCCGCTGGCGACAGTGAACCGGGCGATGGCGAGATTTCTGAGAACGACACCGAGCTGAACGAGTGGCTGCACACCATCAAGGAGATACTTGACGACCCTCAGCCCGATGCCATGGATTTCCTTGATGCCATCAAGCTGAACCTCTTTGCCTCGGAGATATTCGTCTTCACTCCCAAGGGAGAGATTAAGACCATGCCGGCCGGCTGTACGGCTCTCGATTTCGCCTTCTCCATCCATACTTTCCTTGGCTCACATTGTATCGGGGCCAAGGTCAACCACAAGCTGGTTCCCTTCAGCCACCAGTTGCACAGCGGCGACCAGGTCGAGATACTGACCTCGAAGAGCCAGCACGTGCAGCCCGACTGGATCAACTATGTCTCTACGGCCAAGGCCAAGGGTAAGATACAGGCTCTGTTGCGACGCGTCAGTCGCGAGCAGCAGCTACAGGGCGAGAAAATGCTGAAGGCATACGTGGCACAGCAGGGCATGAGCTACGCACCCGCCATGGCCGATGTGCTGTGCGACCTGCATGACATACCGCAGCGAGAGCTGTTGTTCGAGGCCATAGCCAGCAAGACTGTGTTGTTGGGACAGACAGACACCGATGCCATCAGTGGCAAGCTGAAGAAGAAGACCGCTGGCCAGGGCTGGCGCAAGTATGTACCATTCATAAAGAGCAAGAAGGACGAGCCAGAGCCGCAACTGCTCGTAGTGGACGACAAACTGAACAGGAAGAAGCCCATCTTCATTACCGATGCCAACATTGGGCAGTATAAGTTCATGCACTGTTGCCACCCCATACCCGGCGACGACGCGCTGGGCTATATCGACACCCGCAACCAGATAGAGATTCACAAGCGCGACTGTCCTGTGGCCATGCGTCTCAAGGCAGCACACGGCAACAGGATATTGGATGCCAAGTGGGACATGCATCGCACTCTCTTCTTTGATGCCACCATCCGCCTTGGCGGCATAGACCGTATGGGGCTGGTCAACGAGGTGACCAGCGTTATCTCGTCGCAGATGGGTGTAAACATTCACCGCCTGGAGTTTACCAGCGAGGACGGTGTCTTCGATGGGCGCATAGAATTGCGCGTGCACGACCGCTCTGATGTGGCGCAGATTATGAAGCAGCTTAAGCAGGTGGAAAACCTGAAGGAGCTGTCGCAGATATTATAATCTCCGCCAATCTTCAATTTTCAATTTTCAATCTTCAATCTTCATACTTTGGACATAAACGAAACACTACACCAGGCCGTAGGGCAACTTTCACACCACACCGAGCAAGAGGACCAGATGTTGCCCCAGGGTCAGGCTCCACTGCCATCGGTGGAGAGCATAAGGCGCATTGTTGAGCTGGTGCGCCAGTCGCTGTTCAGCGACTTCTTCTATCGTCGTCAGCCACGTCAGGAGCTACGGGCCTACTATATAGGCGAGTGCATAGAAGAGTTGTACTCGCTGCTCCGCGTGCAAGTGGCGCGGGGCTATCAGTTCTGCCAGTGCCTGGACGAACAGGAGGCTCGGCGCGAGGCTGACGACGTGGCGCAGCGCTTCATCAGCAGCATGCCTGAGCTGAAGCGTCTGCTGCTGACCGACATCGATGCCATGTACCATGGCGACCCAGCTGCCAGCAACTATGGCGAGGTGGTTTTCTGCTATCCCGTTATCAACACGATGATACACTATCGTGCCGCCCACCTGCTGTGGCAGATGGAAGTGCCGGTGCTGCCGCGTGTCATAACCGAGCAGGCCCACTCGCTGACCGGTATCGACATCCATCCGGGTGCGCAGATAGGCGAATACTTCAGTATAGACCACGGTACGGGTGTGGTCATAGGCGAGACGGCCGTCATTGGCCATCACGTGGCGCTCTATCAGGGTGTGACCCTCGGTGCCAAGAGCTTCCGCACCGATGCCGACGGCAACATGCTGAACGTGCCGCGCCACCCCATCCTGGAGGACTATGTCACTGTCTATAGCAATGCATCCATTCTGGGGCGTATCACCATAGGCCACCATTCCATCATAGGCGGCAACGTGTGGCTGACCCACAGCGTGCCGCCTGAGACGCGCATTGTGCAGGGAAAGACGCAGGATGTTGATTTCCGCGACGGACTGGGCATATAGCATACATAGACGGGGCCTCCGAACAAGCGGAGGCCCCGTCTATGTGTGTTAGCTCTTCAGTTGCGCATGGACACCTTATAGTAGCCGCGCTCAGTGTTGTCGGGCCTGTACAGCTTGCCGCTCTTCCACACCAGTGTCTCGACCAGCCTGTTGCCACTGTCCTCCGAGGAGAAAATGTAAATGGTGTCACCGTTTACTACATAGTGGTCTGCGTTGAATTCCGCTTTGCTGTATATGCTGGCCTCAATCATGCCAAAATACACCTTATAGCCATTGCTAAGGGTGTAGTCTCGGAAGATGTGTACGTCGTCAAA
>FLNV01002104.1_pt1 | contig 29421 bp, 18 predicted proteins | sample 1140351 | NCBI WGS metagenome assembly FLNV01 (sample SAMEA3878207, study PRJEB12797) | bioreactor metagenome | biome: Moose rumen | place: Sweden | collected 2011-10
TAATGGAAAAGGTGAATGCAGAACGTCTATAGAGAAAATTGACGGCACAGATTATTATGTAACATATCAAATAGATGGAATATTTCAGGCTGGTGTAGGAGCAGGTGTATGTATTCCTTATGCCATACGTAATGGGGTATTGGAATCTTTGGAAAAAGAACTCAAGACCAAAATGCCTTCTTATGACGAGGGCTTCCCTCTTTATGTTGACGGGCCAATGCTTTCTGATATGCGGAATTATAATGATGGTGTGAATCCAGTAGATACGATGGCAGAACATAAATGGATAGATATCTCCGATTGGGACGCTACGGGTGGCAATATGTGGCGTATTAATATGGCTCATCGAATGGATACCCACTTTGGCAGAACATGCATCCGATGGAATCGTGACGGGCAAGACCCCAAGAACGAAGGTGAAAGGCAAGAGATTTCTTTTTCTTTCTTTTCTGGAGTTAACATCCAGAAACTGGCAGATGAAGGCTATTATTTGGAATTCTATATCAAAAATACTGATCCGAACTTAACGTTAGGGGCTTATTTTGAAACACACGACGGCTACTTTACACCGGAATCTTTCCGTAGTTTATACACTGCAATCAGTAATAGGAATGTGGAGGGTGGTAAGTTTACTGGTGTGTGGCAGAGAGTACTTGTGCCATTATCAGCCTTCCATGGTAATTTGACTTTTTCCAATTTTTTAGGATTTATAATCAGAGCAGAAGAGGGTGATCTAAACAACGAGTTCTTCATTGATGACATTCGTATCCGCAGACTCGCAGACTCGGGTTTAGACGACTATGATCGTGCATTTATCGTGAACTATCTCGATGGCAGTTATATGAGTAAAGAGCGTACGGCTCAGGTGAAGTCTCAAGAGTTCAAGTCGATGTTGAAAGTCTTGATTGATAGGTTCGGACCTGATTCAGTCAGCTATTTTAATAGCTATATTACTGACTATGATGTACCTCTCACTCGTGGTATGGCTACAATCATGGCTTACTACACGGCAAGAAGCATAGGAGCAGAAACGGGTAATGCCGGATTTGGTGAAATACCGGCCGACATGTGGGATTGCGATTTTAGGGAGTACGACAATCTGCTTCCTCATTGGAACGATCGCCCTGAGACAGATTTTCCAGAGGGCAAGTATTGGCGTGGGGATCCTTTTAGTAACTGGCAGGCTGGCTGGTGGTTTAATAATTGCCATGTGTCTGATAAGAGTGGCATAAATATCATTGCTTTAGACAAGACGGCAAATTCATTCCATATGAATGATCCGTTCACATGGGAGGATGCTATTCGTGCCATAACCCGTCTCTACGACAGTCTTGATCCTGAGAAAGTCGCATCAGGCATCAGTACTCTTAGGATTACTTCAGATTCCGCATCAAGTGTTTACTATAACCTGCAAGGCCAACGAGTGGAGAATCCTGCAAAGGGTATATATATTAAGAATGGAAAGAAGATAATTTATAAATAATGAGATATCGTTTCACGATAAGTCCGCGAACAGATTTTTGTCGCAAGGCTTCGTAACACTTTTTACATCCCATTCCAAAAAGTGTTACGAAGCCATGTAAAAAAGAGGGGTATGATAACCTGAACTAAACAACTCAAGAACTATAGTAAAAGACTTTTAATATGTTTATAGCCCCTCGATTTCCTCCGCCGTCATGCCGGTAATCTCAGCAATGTCCTCGACGGCATAGCCCTTGGACTTCATGCGACGAGCGGTTTCTTCGATGCCTTCTTTCAGCCCCGCCTTGTAGCGGCGCTCTGCCTCAGTTGCCTTCTCCCTGTCAACCCGTACTGCATCCCAGAAAAGGTCGTAGCCCATCAGCTGCTCGCGTGTGTAGGCCGACTCTTGCACAAGTTCAATGGCCTCGCGGATTTCGTCGTTTTCGAGCAACTCCTGTGGAACCTCTTCCGTATTCTTGTTGATTTCAGTGAGGAAACGGAGCCACAGCACGGCCATCTTACGCTCGGCAATACTCTGGGGCTGGAACTTCTTCAGCTCGACGAAGACAAGGTGGAAGCCGTCGATGACTTTCTCCGTGTATTTCTCGTGAACCATCCTGTAGTAGTGGATAAACTCTGGTATGTCTTTCTCAAAGTTTTCGTTGACGAGGTTAAGTGAATAAACCGGACGCAAGTCAGTGAAATCCTCAGCATGTTCCAACTGGTCAACATATACCTTTGCAGAATTGAACAACACACGGTCTTTGAAGTTCGTCGACCAGTACATCTGCATCTCAACGATAAACTGGCGTCCGTCCTTCGTCTTGCAGAACACATCGACAATGCTGTTCTTGCCGATGGATGTGCGGGGCACGCGCTCGGGCGACATGTATTCAATGTCCTTAATCTCCTGGCCCTTGGGAAGCGGCAACAGGGCATTGAGCAGGCTCATCACCAAATGGGGATGCTCGCCGAATATCCTCTTGAAAGTCAGGTCGGCTTTCGGGTCTAAGTACTTTGCCATAGTCGTGATGCTTTTAATTTCTGGCACAAAGGTAAGAAATTATTTTCAATTATCGCACTATTATCGCGTTAAACTAACAAAAAGCAGGCGAAGATACATCATTTTGTCATCCACACCCGCAAAAATCATTGCATCGCAAACATATTTTCAATCATAGATTTGGTAGTGTCGGCAGATTTTAGTAATTTTGCAGCCGTTTTCTATTAATAGGTATGCAAGATATACGTAATATTGCGATTATAGCTCACGTCGATCACGGCAAGACCACGCTGGTCGACAAGATGATGCTTGCCGGGAATCTCTTCCGTGAGGGACAGAATCTCAGCAATCAGGTGTTGGATGCTAATGACCTCGAGCGTGAACGAGGCATCACCATTCTCTCAAAGAATGTTTCAATCAACTGGAAGGGTGTTAAGATAAACATCATAGACACCCCGGGACACTCTGACTTCGGAGGTGAGGTAGAGCGAGTATTGAATATGGCCGATGGCTGTCTTCTTCTCGTGGATGCCTTTGAGGGACCTATGCCACAGACTCGTTTCGTTCTTCAGAAGGCTCTGCAGATTGGACTGAAACCCATCGTGGTGGTCAACAAGGTTGACAAGCCTAACTGTCGTCCTGAAGAGGTCTATGAGATGGTGTTCGACCTGATGTTCTCACTCAACGCCACAGAGGACCAGCTCGACTTCCCCGTTGTCTACGGTTCTGCCAAGAACGGATGGATGGGTGAAGACTGGAAGACACCAACAGACAACATCACATATCTTCTCGATAAGATCATCGAGGTGATACCAGCTCCAGAGCAGATAGAGGGCACTCCCCAGATGCTTATCACATCACTCGACTATTCAAGCTATCAGGGACGTATTGCCGTAGGTCGTGTTCATCGCGGTCAGGTGAAGGATGGCATGCAGGTGACTATCGCCCATCGTGACGGTTCGATGGAGAAGACGAAGATTAAGGAGCTCCACACTTTCGAGGGTATGGGACATATCCGTACAGAGAGTGTTGACTGCGGTGATATCTGTGCTGTCATCGGACTCGACAAGTTTGAGATTGGAGATACCATCTGTGATATCGAGAATCCTGAGCCCCTGCCACCAATTGCCATCGACGAGCCCACAATGTCGATGCTCTTCACTATCAACGACTCGCCATTCTTCGGAAAAGAAGGTAAGTTCGTTACCTCCCGCCATATCAACGACCGTCTTGAGAAGGAACTTGAGAAGAACCTGGCTTTAAGAGTTGAGCCTTTCGAGGATTCTACAGACAAGTGGATTGTCTCAGGCCGTGGCGTGCTGCATCTCTCTGTGCTCGTAGAGACCATGCGTCGCGAGGGATATGAGCTGCAAGTAGGCCAGCCTCAGGTAATCTATAAGGAAATTGACGGCAAGAAATGCGAGCCTATCGAGGAACTGACAATCAACGTGCCTGAGGAGTTCTCTTCAAAGATGATAGATATGGTTACCCGTCGTAAGGGTGAGATGACCTCCATGGAGAGTCAGGGTGAGCGAGTAAATATCGAGTTCGACATTCCTTCACGCGGTATCATCGGATTGCGTACCAATGTCCTGACAGCTTCTCAGGGTGAGGCAATCATGGCTCACCGCTTCAAGGAGTATCAGCCTTACAAGGGTGAGATAGAGCGTCGCGTTAACGGCTCGATGATTTCCATGGATACAGGCAACGCTTTCGCATATGCTATCGACAAACTTCAGGATCGCGGTAAATTCTTTATCGATCCAGGTGAGGATGTTTACATGGGACAGGTGGTTGGCGAACATGTTCATGACAACGACCTCGTGGTGAATGTCTGCAAAGCCAAGCAGCTTACCAACGTCCGTGCCTCTGGTACTGATGATAAGGCCCGCATTATTCCTAAGACAGTGATGAGCCTTGAGGAGTGTCTTGAGTACATCAAACAGGATGAGCTCGTGGAAGTTACTCCAAAGTCAATGCGAATGAGAAAGGTAATCCTGGATCACGACCAACGTAAAAAAGCATCAATACAGAAGGATAAATAAAGTGTAGCCTTGAGCTACACTTTCTTCTTATATAGACCTTATCAGGCTTTTCCAGCTATCGCTAAAATCTGTCATCTTAGGAAAGAGCAGGTCAGCATTCGCATCAAGTAACACCTGTGCAGGCAGAGGACCAGTATTTACTGCGATAGTAAAAATCCGTGCAGCCACTCCGGCTCTCACACCTAATGGTGCATTCTCTACCACAAAGGCCTCCCAGGGGTTAAGGTCGCCAGCTTTCTTCAGTCCTGCAAGATATGGATCAGGATTGGGCTTGCCACGTTTCACATCGTAGGCTGTGGTGATATGACTCTCATCGACAAATGTCCCAAAGTCTTTCAGTATCCTCCTTATCAAAGGTTTCTGACCACTGCCAGTAACGATACCAATCTGTTTTCCTAAGGCCTTTATCTGAGTCATCAGTTCTATTATCCCTGGCATTACGGGAGCCTCAGGCATCTCATGGAAGATACGGCTCTTCTCATCATACATCCTCTGGGCCTCTGACTCATCAATCTCACGACCTTGCTGTTTCAAAACCATCATACGGATGGTGTCCACACCTCGGGCACCTTCTGTGGCATAGGCGTCATCGGCTGTCATCTCGATACCAAACTTCTTCATGCTCTCCTGCCATGCGACAGCATGATTAGGCATAGAGTCATACAGCACTCCATCCATATCAAAGAGCACGGCCTTGAGGTTGATACTCTCAAAGCCGTGTCTTTCTAAGTATTGCTTAATCGCTAAAGCGAACATCAGGCCAAGCGTTCTTTTATCGCCTTGCTCTCTGCCTCATATCCTGGCTTATCCAACAAGGCAAACATATTCTTCTTGTAAGCCTCTACACCCGGCTGGTTGAAAGGATTAACGCCAAGAATATTACCACTGATACCACAGGCTATCTCGAAGAAGTAGATGAGTTGTCCGAGATAGTACTCAGAGAGACGAGGAATAGATATGCGGATGTTTGGCACACCACCATCCACGTGAGCCAGCTGTGTTCCAAGCTCTGCCATCTTGTTAACCTCATCAACGCGCTTGCCAGCGAGGAAGTTCAGGCCATCGAGGTTTTCTTCGTCCTCTGGGAAGAGCAGCTTCTTCTCTGGCTCCTCGATGCTAATGACTGTCTCAAAGATGGTACGCTCACCTTCCTGAATCCACTGTCCCATAGAGTGAAGGTCGGTGGTAAAATCTACTGATGCGGGGAAGATACCCTTCAGATCCTTACCCTCAGACTCTCCGTAGAGCTGCTTCCACCACTCACTCATGAAGTGGAGCTTTGGCTGGAAGTTAACCATGATCTCTATCTTCTTGCCACTCTGATACAAGCCATTACGCAAAGCCGCATACTGGGCAGCAGGATTCTCTGCGAAAGGAACATCCTTGCCACAAGCCTTCTCCATATCCTGAGCACCACCAACGAGATCCTTAATGCTGAAGCCTGCACATGCAATAGGCAGCAGACCTACTGGAGTCAATACAGAGAAACGCCCACCTACATTGTCTGGGATGATGAAGCTCTTGTAACCCTCCTTGTCGGCACAAGTACGGGCAGCACCTTTCTTGGCATCAGTAACGGCAACGATAACCTTCTTTGCCTCTTCCTTACCACGCTGAGCCTCGCACTGCTTCTTCAACAGACGGAAGGTCAGGGCTGTCTCTGTTGTGGTACCACTCTTTGAAATGTTGATAACACCAAACTTCTTTCCTTTCAGATACTCAGTGAGTTCGAACAGATAATCCTCACCGATGTTGTTTCCTGCAAAGAGGATAGTTGGATTACTCTTATCAGCTACCAGCCAAGCAAAGCTATTACTCAGTGCCTCGATGACAGCTCTTGCTCCGAGATAAGAACCACCTATACCTGCCACTACGATTGCCTCGCAGTTGGCGCGGAGGGTATCAGCACAAGCCTGCAACTCATCAAGGAATGCAGGAGTGATGCTTGATGGCAGGTGAAGCCATCCAAGGAAATCATTACCAGGACAAGTTCCCTCTTCGAGAGCTTTCTGTGCTTCTTTTACTTTTGGCTCAAAAGCCTCTACTACGCCAGCCTCAAGGAAGCAAGCAGCCTTCGTGATGTCAAGACTTAAATTTTTCATCTTTATGTTAATTATTGGGTTTGTTATATTCTGCCCGCAAAGATACAAACATTTTTCGAGACCGCCAAATAATTATATTGATTTTTGCAACGACAGACGACGAATGGCAAAGATGAAATAAGCTATCAGCAACGGATAACCAACATAATATAATGTTGTGACACTGAAGAACACATAGTCTACAGCACATACAGCAGCCAATCCTCCAAGATATAGCAGGGCCTCACCAAGAGAAAGATGATGACGGATATCATCGATAGTAGCAATTGCAACAATCACAATTGCCCATACTGACGACACGAAAAATCCCAGATGCCAAGGCAGAGCCCATGGATTGAGTGAAGGGTGATAATAGAAATGCCGCCATGATTCAGGGCCAAAGAGCTGGATACTACTATAGAGTACTGCAGAAGAAGATATCAAAAGACAAAGCAATGTGGGATAGAAAGAAGGGATATCATTGAAATGGACTATCTTCGCACCCTTTCTCATAATATGACGAAGACCGTATGCTCCTCCAACCAACACACAGAAAGCGAGAAAGACAAGCAGGTGGGCATCAGAGAAATAATCGATAAACTGACTTATAGGATCATCTGGAGAAACAGCCTTGAGGAGTTCACTCTCACGAATCCAGCCTTGAGTAAGTTGATCTCGGGCCACCTTTACCCATACGGAATCAATAGAGTCGGAAGGGACAGTACGGATATCGGCAACAACAACTCTCTCATGACGTAGCAATTTGACAGAGTCGACAAGCGACAGCAATGGCATGGTCTCATACCCTGCAGTAAACTCAGAAGTCAAGATATCCGGCACAGGCATCATCTCACTCTGCTGCTCCAGAATATGCAAAGAGTCGCGAATTACAACAAAATTATATCCTTGAGTATAGTGATGAGTGGTATAGAATGATATGGAGTCTAGCTGTTGTTCTGTTAGATTCCAGGCATCAGGGGTCAGTGGCCCCTGATTATAGCAAGAGATGCTAAAGAATAGATGAAAGATAATAAATGACAGACCTATCAGGCTACGTCGCATAAACATTCATTTGACAGTGTTTACAATCAAATTCTAATCTGAAGCGACGACCATCGCCAAGTTTGAGAGATAAAGGCTCGCGCCATTCAGGACGTTTACCACCATTCTTTACGCAGTAGCCAAGGGAGTATCTGATACAATGACGACATTGCATAATCGGGCCATTGAGATTCTTTAATTCAGACGATGTCTTCAGTTCGAAAGCCGACATCTCCATTGTACCATAAAAACGTTGTGAGAGGTGGTTGGAGATATTCAGGAGATAATCATCAGAATACTCTGCAACTGACTTCTTTGCAGAGACCTCACGCGGTGCCTGTCTCTCTGTGATGCTGTTCTTTTCAAGCTCTGCAACGAGGGCACGACGCATATCAGAGAGGATACTGTTTGGGATGAAGTAGTTGAAGTCGGAAGGGATGTCTACATACGAACAGGTGTAGATTGTATCACCAAACTTCGACAACTGACGCTCGATATTCTCTATAGGCGACTTCTTTGCCTCCTGATGCTCGCATGGAAAACTTACAGATACACCTTGCGCAGAAAGGGCAAAGCCATCAGCGACAGCCCTTAAAGATACAGAAATAGGAATCCTCCGCTCTGCACTCTGACGAGAGAGAAGACGATCAAACTCCTGATCACTGTTACGATAAAGACGCACTCCAGCACGCAGTCCCTGAGGCATACGATAAGGATAGATCCTGTTGCCCACTACCCTATTAGCCCGAAATCCCTCAAGTACTCCCTGCTGGTTGATGAAACACAGACCATCACCATTGGCAAAACTGGCCACACCTGCCACATTGAAGGAGTCATGACGTAATTCCTTCACCATACCAACATACTCTCCCATAGCCTTAGGAGTATCGAAAGAAGCAATATCAGGCTGACGACCATTAAGGAAATAATGGGTATATCCTCTATTGAAAGTCTTACGCAGATCAGGAGTAAAGTTATAAGTACACACTCCCTTCGAACTACGGCAATACTTGCCAGGATGGTTCCTGATTATATCATTAAGTTTCTGGCTATATGCAGCAGTTACATTCTTTACGTACGATATATCCTTCAGACGCCCTTCAATCTTAAATGAAGTGGCTCCTGCATTAACAAGTTCCTCAAGAGAATCGCTCTGATTCATATCCTTCAGAGACAAAAGGTATCGTTCATGCTCTATCTCTCTTCCATCACCATCAAGAAGAGAGAACTTCATGCGACAAAACTGAGCACACTCTCCTCGATTGGCACTACGGCCGAAACAATACTGTGAAGCATAACAGATACCGGAATAGCTGACGCACAAAGCACCATGAACAAACACTTCCAGTTCTACGTCGGGCACTTCATGATGTATCTCTGCTATCTCTTTGACAGACAGTTCCCTTGCCAACACAACCCGTGAGAAACCTATGTCGCTAAGCCATTTTACTTTTTCCGGAGTACGGTTATCTGTCTGTGTAGAGGCATGTAACGTAATGCCGCTGTTCATTCCAAGAATTGCCATATCCTGAACAAGAATGGCATCAACCCCGGCATTCTTCAATTCCGAAAGCAGCTGTCGGGTTTCATCGAGTTCATCATCATAGACGATGGTGTTTACAGTAACATATATCTTTGCACCGAAGAGATGAGCATAGTCACAGAGTTTACTGATATCCTCCACACTATTCCCCACGGCAGCACGTGCACCAAAACGCAGGGCACCTATATATACAGCATCTGCTCCATGATCAATGGCGGCAATACCACACTCCAGGTCTTTTGCAGGGGATAGTAATTCTAACGCTCTCACTGTTAACGGATATCTTCAATGTTATATGGTGTCTCCTGATATACGTAATAGTTCACCCAGTTGGTATAAAACAGGTTGGCATGCGAACGCCAAGTAACCTTCGGACCCTGTTCCGGGTCATCATTACGATAATAGTTCTTGGGCAAAGCCACATCATCACGGATACCTCTATCGCGCTTATACTCATTGTCGAGGGTGTTGGGAGAATACTCAAGATGACCTGTGATGAAGAACTCCCTACCACCACGAGCCATGACGATACTCACCCCACTCTCCTCTGACTCTGACAGGAGAGTGAGCTCTGGATTATTGAGGATATCCTCACGATGAACCTCTGTATGACGACTATGAGGCATCATAAACTCATCGTCGAAACCTCTGAAGATGGGCAACTTGGGATCGAGAAGCTTTTGCGGGAAGATGCCGAACATCTTCATTGGCAATGAATACTTGGGTATATGATAATGATAGTACAGACCTGCCTGTGCAGCCCAACAAATATATAATGTACTCGTTACGTGCGTACGCGCCCACGAGAAGATCTCCTGTATCTCATCCCAATAACTAACATCCTCAAACTCCAACTGTTCCACGGGAGCACCTGTAACAATCATTCCATCGTACTTCTCGTGACGCATCTCAGTAAAGTCGCGATAGAACATCATCATGTGTTCGATAGGAGTATTCTTTGGAGTATGACTTTTCAGTTTCATAAAACTGATGTCAAGCTGAAGAGGAGTATTCGACAACAGACGGATAAGGTCTGTCTCTGTGGTAATCTTTAGTGGCATGAGGTTAAGAATAGCAATCTTCAAAGGACGGATATCCTGAGAGTGAGCCCTGGTATCGTCCATCACGAAGATATTCTCCTCTTTTAGCAATTCGATGGCAGGAAGCCTATCTGGTAATCTTAATGGCATTGTTTCTTTCTTTTTATTTCTTTACACGGACGAGACAGGCTGATATATTATCATATCCTCCCAAAGCTATCGCTTCTTCACACAGGGCATCAGCATCGCAATCATTAGCAATCAGTTCACTGATACGATCATCACTCACCATATCCGACAGTCCGTCGCTGCAAAGCAAGTAAATATCACCGTCATAAAAATCATTGGTCATCTGTACCAAATCTACATAACTGCTAGTACATCCGCCTCCAATGCAATTGGTGATGATATTTGAATGCTGTTGCCGCCCCATGAGGTTACTTAACGAGTGATCATTCGTAAGCTGACTGAGCAACCCGTCACGGTAACGATACAGACGACTGTCACCACAGTTCATGGAATAGAACTCGCCATCATAATATGCAATAGCCACAAGGGTGGTACCCATTCCCTTATATCTGTCATCAACCTTTCCCTTGGAATCGAAAATAATATTGATAGAATCCAACCACTCAACGATCATCTCATTAAATTGGCTGGCGTCGAGACCTACAGGCAGATCACCAAAGAAATACTGAAGGTTGTGGAGTGCATCATGGCTTGCCACCTCACCACTCTTATGACCGCCCATACCATCGGCAACTGCAATCATACAACGGTCGGATTTACCAAGAGAAATAAAAGTGCTATACTCAGCGTTGCGGATAAACTGATCCTTGATAAGAATCATATCCTCATTATTATGTCGGACACAGCCTATCCTGCTTGCTGATGAAATATTTAATTCGATCATTTCAAAAATACTATCTTACAATCACCTGGAGGTTAACGTTTGCAATTGTGAGTATGTCACCATTATGAAGTGCCATATCCACATCAGGCTGCAACACACGCTGGTTTACCTTTGTTCCATTTGATGAATGTTTATCTGTAACCACCCATCCTGACCCAGCCTTATACTTTAACTGGGCATGAACACCTGATACATAGGCATGTTTTTCAAAGAACTGGGTGTATGGACCTTTACGACGACCTATAACAGCACCATTGATGCCAACGATACGGATATTCAGACTGTCGTTGGCTAATGTCAGTACAGGCACACCGGAAGAGGCTGGACGTTCCTGAACCAGCGGACCAGCGATACTGTTTGAGGGCTGTGTGCCTAAAGTGATATCTGCCTGCAGACTTGCAGACATAGCAGGATTAGCCGGTCTTGCATTGGGATCTACTGGTGCAACCATCAGTCCTCCACATCGCGTACAACGTCGTCCGATACCGACATGTCCGCACTGGTTACAATATAGCAAAGCCTGTCCACACTGATCACAAAAGCGTGAATCGCCATCAATCTCTTCTTTACATGTAGGACAAATAATCATATCTGTTATTCAATATCTTCTGGTTGTATTATCTGATAAGTCTCCTTAGTCACCTGATCTGAAGGCATCTGTGATACTCGCTCAGAGAGCTTCTGGATCGTTGCATCGAGGAGATTACGCATCTCACGGGCATTACCCCAGTTCTCATTCTTATTGATAACAAGACGGTAAATCTTATCAAGCAGCTTAAACTCTGCTGTCTGCGACAAGGTGTACTGTTCCTTTTGGGCCATACCCTTGAAGATTGCCAGGAGCTCGTCTTCATTATAGTCATCAATCTGAAGCTTATGAGTGAAACGGCTGGCAAGACCTGGGTTTATCTGCATAAACTCTTCCATCTTATCCTTATATCCGGCAGCAATGACAACGAACTTTCCACGATCGTCCTCCATACGTTTCATCAGTGTGTCGATGGCCTCCTTTCCATACATGTCACCTCCGTCACTAAGAGTGTAAGCCTCATCAATGAAGAGGATACCGCCCATAGCCTTGTCACACATGTTGTTAACAATCTTAGGAGTCTCACCCATATATTTTCCTACAAGAGTAGCACGACTTGCCTCAATGACACGTGATGTAGGAAGGATTTCCATAGCCTGAAGCACCTCTCCCATCTTACGGGCGATAGAGGTCTTACCAGTACCAGGATTACCTGTAAGGATGAAGTTCATAGACATCTGTTGGACATTTCCCGCACCAGCTGCTGCACGTTGTTTCATAAACATACTCTGCACAGCCAGACGACGTATGGAGTTCTTTACAGTACGCATTCCTACGAACTCATCAAGCTCGTTGAGGACCTCATCGAGAGGACGTGCAGCCTCATTCTGCGACATTGGCAGATCTGCGATAGTAAGCTTGTACATATCCTCCTCCTTGAAGTTCGGATCTGTCATAAGACCTACCAGTCGCTGACTTTGTTTCTCCACTGCCTCGTTGAAGATGCGACGTGCCTCACGGGCATTGCCGAAGTTCTTGTCACGACGCAGATAGAGCTGTTCGAACTGACGATGGATGGCTCCCTTGGTATTCTCGTCGATAGTGAATTTCTTACCAGCAGCAAGGTTAAGGAATATCTGTGTCAGTTCGTCAGGGGTATAGTCCTCGAAATGAATGGTCTGTGTGAATCGGCTCTTCAGTCCCGGGTTAGTGTCGATGAAGTCATGCATCTGGTCAGTATATCCTGCCACGATACAAATAAACTTACCGCGATCATCCTCGAGGCGTTTCAGAAGGGTATCGATAGCCTCTGCACCAAAAGAGTCCTGATCATTCGACTTCAGGGTGTATGCCTCATCGATGAAGAGCACTCCACCAATAGCCTCATCAACCAGTTGATTGGTCTTTATAGCTGTCTGTCCAGAATATCCGGCAACGAGTTTTGCACGATCAGCCTCTACAAGTTGTCCTCGTGATACAATTCCAAGAGTCTTAAAGACATCTGTCATGATTCGGGCAACAGTTGTCTTACCCGTACCTGGATTACCAGTAAACACATAATGCTTTCCCTGGAAGGTGTTAGTCTCACCACGTTTTACCTGAAGGTTCAGGAAAGCAGCAAGGTTGGATATCTCTTTCTTCACGGCACCCAGACCCACAAGTCCGTCGAGAGCCTTGAGACAGTCTTTATAGTCTACAGTCTTCGGAGCGCTGTAAGGAATATCTACCTCTTCGATAGTCATCAACTGTTCGTTGCTCATCATTGAGATATTTGCTCCCTGAAGACGCTGAGCCTGTTTCTTGCATATCTGGTCGAAAAGTGAACGGATAGTACGTCCGTTGGCAAAATCCTTACCACGGGAGTCATACATCTCTCTTATCATCTTCCTTGCCAACTGTTCTGCCTGAGCGGAGAACAGATATTTCTTCGCTTTGGCAAAGACAAGCATAATCTGATAGAGTTCATCAGGATTATAGTCATCGATGTTGAGGAAATAGTTGAATCGGCTACGGAATCCAGGATTGATACGGAATAGATTTTCCATCTCCGTACGATAACCTGCAGCGATGACAACAAACTTACCTCTGTCATCCTCCATGCGCTTCATAAGTTTCTCAAGAGCCTGGGCACCCTGATTATCCCTTTCGCCACCAGCACTTACAGGAGCCAGCGTATACGCCTCATCGACAAACAGGATACCACCCATGGCCTTGTCGCAAAGACGATCTACGACCTTAGGAGTCTCACCCTGATAAGGACTAACCATCTTTGCGCGATCAACCTCTAACACATGTCCGCTATCAAGATATCCTATGGCAGCGAGTATCTCACCGAGTTTTCGTGCAATGGTGGTCTTACCGGTTCCTGGATTACCCGTGAGGATAATGTGCATCGACATTTTCTCCTGTTCTCCCAGTCCACGCTCTGCACGCTGGACAGCATTCTGCACTGAATATGCAATCTCTCTGACTGCACTCTTTACCTCAGTCATGCCTATGAAACTATCGAGATCCTTGAGGATATCCTCAATAGAACGCTCCTCAGGTACATACCCCTTGATATCAGCCTTCTCCACCACTGCTGCCTGAGCACCTCGGGTGATAAACTGAGTGAAGATATCCTCAGCAGTCTTCATCGCCAGGTGTGCATATCCGAAGGTCTCATCCTTTATCTTCACCTGATATTTAAAGAAACGCTTCAGATGTTCCTCTGCTTCAGGAGTATAGTCAGCAATACCATAACGTGTCTTCAAGCTCATCTTACAGATGTCTGTCAGTTCCTGATATCCTGGTGATGGCAGACGGAAGGTATATTTGAAACGGTTTGCTACAGCAGGGTTGCTACTCAAGAAGTCATCTAAGCCCTTAGGAAGACCGGACATGATCACAATAGGATTGTCTTCCCACTTATCCATCTCAACAAATAGCTTATCAAGAGGATTTACCTGATTAGAATATTTATCAGGCAGGAGTTTCTGGACATTATCAAAGAACAGAATACCGTTCCTTGCCTTCTTGATATTCTCATCCCACTTATCCACAAACCGCTGATAGTCGACAGCATCCACCATTGTCAACTTCGGTCTGTCGATAATCTTATTCTGGTAGAAGTAGTCACGTAGTATTTCTGCCAGAGCAGTCTTACCCGTTCCTGTCTCACCAATGATTATCGCATTCACCGATACGCGGACTTGTGCTATATCTTTTCGGGAGCGTAGGAATGCATAGGTATCCACGATGGTCTTCAGCTGCTGCTTCACATCATCTAGCCCCACAAGCTTATCCAGAAGATTCTGGCTTACCAGTGGCTGTCCGCACCATTTGCAGAATTTCGCTATACTCCTGTTTTCTTTATGGCAATGTTCGCAAACCATTAATCTTCGTCTTTATCTATTTGCTGAATAAACTCTGTCGATATGTTCTCAACCTCATCCATATTAGGATTGGCAACGTTCATAAGGCTCGGACTGTAAACGATGAAGTCTACGACAAGCACCAGAGCCAGAAGACTCCAAAGGACATAATGGAGAACACTCTCACCACTGATGGAGTTCACCTGGTCTGTCACGTCATCAAGCAGTCCAAACTTAGAGCCCTTAAACCTGTAGGACTTGGTCTTGAATGTATAGTAAAGCGGCTCGAGAAGTGTTGACTTGATGTCATTGTCGAGCACTTCATTTATCAACTTGTTATCTGCCTTCTGGTCACCTCTGAAATCTGTAAGATGGCACACGAGCATGTAAACAAATGAAATAGTCACTATTGTCAGACTGAACAGAGAGGGGTGAGACAACGAGATGTATCTTAAAAGAATATAAGGTATAAACGAAGATGCTACTCCAAGAAGCCCCCAGAGGAAGGAGAGGAAAAAGCCATATCCCCTGAAGTATGCTCTTGTCGCAACAATTATACCCGTGATGCTTCCTACAGGAAGGACTATCGACAAAAGAGGATGTGCAAGGATATATTGATTGTTGACACCAAAGATAAGTACCAACAGGATCCACACGCCAGAGAGTGCATAGAACACCCATCGCCAGATATTCTCATTAGCCTTGGCCCTGCGCCATCCGGTTCTTACACTCTCAACTCTGTCAGAAGTCTCCTTACGAGCATCTACAAATCGTCTATAATATGTCTGGGTCTTGTCAATCTTTCCTATTGCATTCAACCAGTCTTCCAGAGTATGCTCGTAAGCATATTCCTCTATGAAGTCGGCATTAGGATCCTCATGATAGAATACAGACATCCACTGAATAAATGATCCCTCACGGATTTCCTGACGTATCATTCCGTAGTTACGCGGGTCGATTTCCCGTCCGTCATTGAGTTCTGTACCGTCAGACAGTCTATATACTGGCGTGGAACCAAGGATACGACAGAAACGGTAGAGGGCTGTACGTACATCATATATCCCAAGACGTTCACGATTCTCATCACTCTTGAAATCGAAACTGCGAGTGGCCTCATTGAGCATCTCATTCCATCCATGCAGCTGGGCAAAATAACAGAAACGTCCTCCTGGCTGCAAGAAGTCCTCAAACTCTTTCTCTATGTCATCAGCACTGAGATGCTGTGCCTCCTTAAGACGTTCTGCGAGCAAGTCGCCCACCCCAATTGGCGTGTATGCGAAACAAAGGTCGTATGCCGCCTCACGATCAAGGTTGTAAAGCACCTTATAAGCCAGTGACTTAGAAAATGGCTGTCCCTGAGTGAGTATTCGCAGACTCTCACAGGCCATTTTGTCCTCATGACTGTACATCCAAGACAAAAGACGTCCGTCAGTAAGACTATGCCAGTCATCCTCACTCAACTTCTCTCTGCCGAAGGTCTTTACGATCTCTTTCAAGGTAGATGAAGGGAAACGTCCCATCAAGGGGATGTCAGGGTCTATCTCATAGACCACCTTCATTACTGCTACGCGAGGATCAAAATCATCCGTTTTCTCGAAATATGAACGCAAACGTGTCACATCGCACTTTGTATGCGACTCCAGATAAAGGAACAGGTTATCGTTTGGATTAGTGAGCAGCATACCATACTCCTTAGGATAACTCAGAATCGACATCGCCACACTGTGAACATCATCACAGTTATTGCCCTTAACATCCTTGTAGCAATATGTTGGCTCCATGACATAGATAGACGCCATCAGACCCGCATGCTGGTCAACAGGGTATCTGTTTACTATGATATCCTTGACGATTGTACTGAGTTTAGTGTTTCCACATGACTCGAGCCAGTTTCCGATACGTCCGTTATAGAGGTATCCTATTGCCAGTTTCTCGTTCTCAACAAGCAGAGGAATGAGTTCGTGAATATTGTCTGCAGCGAGGTTACGATCTGGGTCAACAAGGAATGTCTTGTATTTAAGGAAGGGCGATGATATGTCCACCTTCGGACTCTCTCCCATGAACCACTGCTCTACTTCGTCATATCCCCACCTGTTGAGAGGATTGACAGAGGTGAGACCCTGAACGATCATCCTCACACGCTCAGGCAGCTCGTTAAGTCGGGGAAGTCGTCCTTCATTCTTCTGACGCATCATCACACGCTCATTGCTGCTCATGGGATTACCGTCAAGCCAGAGTGCCATCAGTGTCATACCCAGAGAGTAGAAATCGGCAGCTGGGGTAATCTCCACTACTCCATCGATTACGTCAGAATACATCTCCGGGGCAGCATAGATAGGTGTTCTGGCCTGAGTGGTGCGATGTGCCTTACCATCCTGTTCCAGCAAGCTGGAAATACCGAAATCACCTAACACGAGTTCCGTATGTTCTTTATCACGGAAAAAGAAATTGCTTGGCTTGACATCCTTATGGAGCACGTTGTTGTTATGACAGAATGCCAGCGAGGCAGCCCCCTGAAGTGCAATCCTACGGAACTTGTCCATATCACCATTGAGATGATAGTCACCGAGATTTCCACCACGCAGATACTCCATCAGCTCATAAGAACGATGCTTGCCGCCAACGTATGTCTTACCATAGTCCATAAGATCGACTACCATCTCGAAATTGAAGTTATAGATGGTCTGAAGCAGTTTCTTATTTACGTCGAAGTTCGGATAATATATTTTCAAGACATAATCCTGTCCATTCTTGTCAACAAGAAACACCTGCGCCTCGCCTGAGTTGTCGCTCAGGCACTCCTGGTTACGATATTTCTCGCCTTTCAGGATGAAATAGCCACCATCAGCAGAGAAGTCTTCTTCCACTGTAGTGGTCATTGGTTCTGCAGGACGCATTGTCTTGTCTGTGATTACTTCATCTTCTGCTGGCAACGCAATTCCTACAGGACGAATGGTACTGTCAGCAGGACGCAGCGTCTTGTCTATATTCGCATCATCCAGATCCTGGTTAAGATCGACAGGTATTGTTGGTCTCAAAGTGCTCATTATTTATCGTCTTTAATTTCTTGTCTAGAGTTCTTTCCGAGTACTATCCACTTTCCTCCCATCTGCGGTTTGGCGCATCCACACGGACTGGAGTGCAAGGCATGCTTGAAGTTACACTCCCAGGCAAGTCTTACACCCTGTGGCTTACAGGCCATTGCATAGTTGCGAACCTTTGCCGGCTGGGGCTGTGGCGCCTGGGCCATCTTCTCAAGGAGTTCAGCAAGACGGTTCAACCGGTCATTCTTCTTCTTGTCGAACTCTGCCTTGGGTATACGCTTCGACGGTTTCTCCACAACTGAAGCAGTAAAGCCCTTATCCTGGGCTAGAAGAGTAAGGACACGCTCTCGCAGCTTGTTATTCAACTGTTCCTTGATCTGATCCTTCTCATTGGCATAAGGCAGTTGCATGTCCAGTTCCTGCAACTCCTTTGACAGCGCCTGCATCTCCTTATACTCTGGAGTCATCTGCAGTTCTGCCAACAGCTGACGAGCCTCATCTGTCAGAGCTGTTCCACACTGTTTACAGAAAGAGAAATCGTTGAGAGTATGGCATACAGGACAGACGATTCCACCTCGTGGACTTCCACACTCAGGACAGAAAGCCTCATATCCTGAAAGACGTGATCCACAGAAAGAACAGATGTCCGTACGGATATAATGATGGCAGACCTCGCAGAAATCGGCATCTGGATCGAGCTCGGCTCCACAGTTAGGGCAATTCACAGTACCAAGTGGTTTTCCACAAGAAGCACAGAACAGGGCATCGGGATCGTTGATTGTTCCACAGTACGGACACCGGACGCTTCCGGCAGAATTGTAATTGACTGCCTGAGCCAGCATCTCATCACCTTCAGGTCTGCTCTGTGTCAGTTCCTGTCGCTGCAGTTCCTGCATTCCGCGATCGGTCTTCTCTGGGTTGAATGATATATCGCTCATATTCAAAAAAACACGTTTTAAGCTTAAGTTTGGTGCAAAGATAGTGAAAAATTCCTAAACGGAACAAAAAAACCGCCGTAAATTTACATTTACGACGGCATTTTTTTTCAATTTTAAGCCAAATCACCACAAATCGAGGCGTTCTGACTTAGGAATAAACATTTTGTCACCCTCCTTTATTCCAAATGCCTCATACCAGGCATCGATATGTGGGAGAGCACCATTTACGCGCCAGCGACCCAATGAGTGAGGATCGCTCTTGGTGCGGTTACGAATCTCTTCTTCAGTGATATTGCCTGCCCATACTCCAGCGTAGGCATGGAAGAATCGCTGATCGGCGGTAAGACCGTCCTTCTCACCTAATGGCTGACGCTTTGTAGCATTCTTATACGCAGCCCAAGCTACCTGCAGACCACCATGATCGGCAAGGTTCTCACCAAGTGTCAGACGACCATTTCCCTTGAGGTCAGGAAGAACGTTTATAGCAGAGAAGAAGTCTGCATACTTGTCGGTACGTTTTGTGAAGTTTTTTCCATCCGATTCCGTCCACCAGTCGTGCATGTTTCCATCCTTATCAAAACGACGACCCTGATCATCAAATCCGTGAGTCATCTCATGACCGATGACAACTCCGATAGCACCATAGTTGAAGGCATCATCAGCTGTCATATCGAAGAAAGGATACTGCAGAATACCTGCGGGGAAACAAATCTCGTTAGTTGTTGGATTATAATATGCGTTAACCGTCTGAGGATTCATATACCAGTCATCACGATCTACTGGCTTACCTACTGTATGATCCAGATGCCATGCATGCCAGAACTTGGCACACTCCTGCATGTTTTCGTAATAAGATTTCGCAGGATCAATCTGCAATTTAGAGAGGTCTGTCCACTTGTCTGGATATCCCACTTTCACATAGAATGTGTTCAGCTTCAGGAGTGCATTCACCTTAGTAGAGTCATCCATCCAGCTCTGAGCAGCGATACGCTCGCCGAGTGCTATCTGGAGATTCTTGATAAGAGTGATCATACGCTGCTTGGCTGCCTCTGGGAAATACTTCTCTGAATAGATCTTACCCAGAGCCTCACCCATAACGCGCTCCACCTGAGCTGTGCTGCGTTTCCAGAGAGGATGATTCTCCTTACGACCAGAACGGATCTTACCATTGAAGTCAAAGCTCTCTGCGATAGTAGCATCGCTGAGGTAGTTGGCAGCACTAGAGATAAAGCCCCACTCCATCACGGCACGATATTCTGCAGGCTTGATGGTTCCAACGAGTTTGTTGGCTCCCTCAAGGAATGCAGGCTGACCAACAACCATCTCCTGCAGATACTTCGTGTCAACACCCTGAGCGTTCATAACCTTCACCAATGGGAGGTTAGGATACTTTGCCTCAAACTCCTTCAGAGTCATCTTATTATAGTTAGCCTCTGGGTCGCGAAGCTCCGTACGTGACTTGGAAACCTTAGCAAGAGCTGTCTCCACCTTCATGATATTCTGCATCTTCTTAGTAGCCGCACCTTTACTGAAACCAAAAAGCTGGAACATCTTGACTACGTGTTTCTTAAACGCCTCACGGATGTCGGCAGTAGATTTATCATTGTCGAGGTAATATTCTTTCTGTCCGAGTGAGAGGCCACCCTGATAAACACTCAGGATATTCTGTGTGGCATTCTTCTCGTCCGCACCAAAACCACAGAAGAAAAACTCCTGCTCACCATAAGGAGCAAGCTCCAACTGGATATCAAACAACTGCTTGTTTGTCTTTGCAGCCTCAAGTCGCTTGATAAGAGGCATTACTGGAGCCACGCCCTCTTTGTTTCTGCGATCGATATCCATCGCGAGTTTGTAGAGGTCGCTGAGTTTCTGCTCGATAGTACCTTTCTCATAGGTATTGCTCTGAAGCTCTTTCAGGATACCGTTGATACGCTTGTCGTTCTCTTCCTGCAGGCGATCAAAACTACCATAACGAGAGTAAGCAGCTGGCAGAGGATTAGCTTTCATCCATCCACCGCAGGCATACTCATAGAAATCATCACCAGGACGTACATCCTTGTTGAAATCAGCCTGATGAAGGCCTGATCCCAGTTCAGTCTGAGCCATTGTCATCAATGAAACAGATGCCATTGCCATCATTGTTAGAATTCTTTTCATAAAAAACAAATTATTTTGATTAGTAATTGATTGATTCAAGTTCCTCGCTGAGTTTCTCCCAACGCTCCACCTCTTCGTCGAGAGCATGTTTCGTCTGGGTGTATTCTGTCACTAGCACCATATCTGAAGCGTTCTCTGGTTTCATCAGCAGATCATCGAGTTCTTTAAGACGGCCTTCCATCTTCTCTATCTTTGCCTCCGACTCCTTAACAGCCTTCTCTGCACGGTTCTTGCGTTTCTGCTGCTCCTTGCGCTCGGCATAGCTCATCGCTTTGTCGGCAGCTTGCTGGGCAAGAGCCTGCTGCTCAGCGGATGTTCCCTTACTGGGAATATTTTGTCCCCTTACTAGGAAAACATTGTTCCCTGCCTGGGAATTATTTGTTTCCCTGCCTAGTTCATTCAGTTCGCTTATCTTCTTCGCCTGAAGGAAGTCATAGATTCCTCCAAGATGTTCACGAACCTTACCACCACCGAACTCATATACCTTAGTAACGAGTCCATCCAGGAACTCACGATCGTGGCTTACTATAATCGCCGTTCCGTCGAAAGCCTTGATAGCTTCCTTCAGCACATCCTTTGATGGCATGTCGAGATGGTTTGTAGGCTCGTCGAGAATAAGCAGATTGACAGGTTCCAGCAGCAGACGAATCATCGCCAGACGACTGCGCTCGCCACCACTGAGCACCTTCACTTTCTTGTCACTCTCCTCACCGCCAAACATAAATGCTCCAAGGATATCCTTGATGCGCAGACGGACATCACCCTTTGCCACATTGTCGATAGTCTGGAACACAGTGAGATTCTCATCCAGCAGCTGTGCCTGATTCTGTGCGAAATAGCCTATCTGGATGTTATGCCCTATCTTCAGTTCGCCAGTGAAAGGAATCTCACTCATGATACATTTCACCAGCGTAGATTTTCCCTCACCGTTCTTTCCAACGAAAGCCACCTTCTCGCCCCTCTTGATCGTAAGAGTAACATGGTCGAAGACGGTATGAGCACCATAATCCTTGCGCACTTCATCGCAGATTACTGGATAGTCGCCGCTTCGCAGACAAGGCGGGAACTTAAGATGCATCGCAGAGTTATCAACCTCGTCTATCTCGATAGGCACCACCTTCTCCAGCTGCTTTATCTTCTGCTGCACCTGAACAGCCTTAGTAGCCTTGTAACGGAATCGCTCGATAAAATCCTTCATCTCAGCCACTTCCTTCTGCTGGTTCTCATAGGCTCGCAGCTGCTGCTCCCGACGTTCCTTGCGGAGTACGACATACTCATCGTATTTCACCTTATAGTCGATCACTCTGCCACAGGATATCTCCAGTGTACGATTGGATACATTATTGATAAAAGCCCTGTCATGGCTCACGAGCACTACCGCACTCGAACTCTGGGCCAGGAACTGCTCCAGCCACTGGATACTCTCGATATCAAGATGGTTCGTAGGCTCGTCGAGCAACAGCACATCGGGTTTCCGGAGCAGTATCTTCGCCAGTTCGATACGCATACGCCAGCCTCCAGAGAATTCCGATGTAGGGCGCTCGAAATCAGAACGCACAAAGCCAAGGCCAGTAAGTGTCCTTTCTATCTCAGCCTCATAGTTCTCTGCACCCATCATCATATAGCGTTCGTGCTCTGTAGTGTATTTCTCAATCAGCGCCAGATAACTCTCGCTCTCATAGTCAGTGCGCTCGGCGAGTTCCTGGTTCATCTTGTCGAGACGCTCCTTCATCTTCGTGATGTCGGCAAAAGCCTTCTGAGCCTCCTGACGTACTGTGGTATCGTCCTGGAGTATCATCACCTGAGGGAGATATCCTATACGACAGCCGGTAGGCACGCTGACACTTCCAGCTGTAGCCTTCTGCTGACCACAGAGTATCTTAAGCATAGTGGATTTTCCCGCTCCGTTTTTTCCAACAAGAGCAATGCGGTCTCTGTCGTTGATAACGAAACTGGCATCAACGAACAGCGGTTTTACGCCAAACTCCACTTTCAGTCCTTCTACAGATATCATCGTTTGTCTACAAACTTATAATCCTTATAATTTTCTGCCGGGAATCTGAGCATATCGTCTGTGATACCACCCGACTTGAAGTTGGATATCTTGATGGTAGTCCAGATAAAGGCGATCTTTATTCTCACCCTGATGGGTTCGTAACTCTGTCTCTTTACCAGAGCCTGAACCTCCTTTATACCCTTTGCTCCCTTCTTTGCCTTGAGAGTCAGCATCAGTCCTTCATCATGATTGGCTATGCTGTAATTGAAATTCTCCGGCACGAACTTGAACTTGCCCGAATACTTATCCGACTTGTTGTTCTTCGCCTCATGAATCTCCACCTCCTTCTTTTTCTTTTTTTTCTTAATGGTATATACAGTAGTACCATCATTCCAGGAGTTCATCTTCGCATCCTCGAATCTGCTTTTCTTGCCCTTATACCAGATAGTGCCGTATGTCTTGTAGATACCTGTTATGTTTACGTCATATCTTAGGGTGGCCCCCTGTTCACCAAACACCTGCTGGAAAGCCTGATTGAATATCCTCTTTGCCTGTCTCTCATTAGCACTCATCTCTGAGTCGTCTTGTGCCTTCACGGATGCCTGCACTGAGATGAGCATCATCACTATTAATATTAACTTATTTCTCATTCTTTTTCAGTTTCAGCTTGCAAAAGTACATATTTCTTACGGATAATCAGTAATTTTTCAGCATAAATTAACTATTCTGGTTGGTATTTCCAACAACTTTTCGTAACTTTGTCGCGTCAAACATAAAAAAGGCGATGAAAGATAAGAAATATAAACACTCGTTTGCGCGAAGGCTCACCCGCAGAGTCATGCTGGTGCTTTTAGTAATGATGGGAGCTCTGGCTTACCTTATTTATCATGTGTCGAGTTCTGTTGTTGTAGGTGTCAACGGCGACAATTTCCATAGCAGCATGCAGGCATCAGCAATGACCATCAGCAATGCCATGTCTGAGGTCAATGTGGCAGTTAACAACAACATAAAGGATATAGAAGATCACCTCAGCCAGCCCGACGTGATGGGGGGCATCATGAAACGTATCGTAGAGTACAACCCTCGTATTCGCAGTTGCGGTATCAGTTTCATTGAGAACTATTACCCGAAGAAGGGACGGATCTTCTGCCCATACGCCTGGCGTGACGACAGTATGAGAGTGGAGTTACGACCTGCCAACGATCCCAACAACGACTATCTGGCATCAGAATGGTTTAGTGATGCTGTTGCAAAAGACTCTGCCTACTGGTCCCAGCCCTTCTTTGAAAGTGGTGATGCCAAGACTCCTCTTGTGGCATACATGTATCCCATACATGATCGTCAGGGCCAGGTAGTAGCCATCCTTGGTGCTGACCTCTCGCTCGGCTTCGTTACTGAACTTCTCAACAAACAAGACAGCATTTCAGTAAATGAGTCCAGGTTTATCTTTGCTTATGACGACCGCTTACACAGTTACCTGCTGACTCATGATGGTACCTATATCACCCACCCTGACAAGCGACGCATTCTGAGAGGCAACTTCTTCGTACATATCAAGGATAATGAGGATCCGGGCAAGGCGGAGGAGATAATCAATAGCATGTCTGAAGGACAGAGGAGTAGCCATGAGACCCAACAGCAGATTTTGTTTAACAGGTCACCGCATTACTTGTTTTACAGACCGCTGGCAGGCACCGACTGGATTCTCGCACAGTCAGCTTCTATTTATACAATCGACACGCTTGGCATAGCAGTAGGTCTGGCAATGACGTTTATCATCGCCTTTATACTTATCATCACCTTCTTCGTTTGCCAGCTTACCATACGCCACATGGCAAAGCCGTTGAACCTCCTGGCAAACACCGCTGATGAAGTTGCCAAAGGACAATTAAACGCCGCCCTTCCCGATATAGACAGTCATGACGAGATACACCAGTTGCGCGACTCCTTTGGCAACATGCAGCACTCTCTGAGTAAATATATCGAGGAGCTGAAGGTTACCACCTCAGCAAAGGCATCGATGGAAAGTGAGCTGAAGATTGCCCACGACATACAGATGTCGATGCTGCCCAAGACCTACCCGGCCTTCCCAGAGCGCCATGATATCGATATCTTCGGACAGGTGATGCCGGCAAAGGCCGTAGGCGGTGACTTGTATGATTTCTTCATTCGCGACGAAAAGCTTTTCTTCTGTATCGGCGACGTGTCGGGTAAGGGAGTACCAGCATCTCTCGTAATGGCGGTGACAAGATCGCTGTTCCGTAATATCTCTGCCTATGCTCAGGCTCCTGACCAGATCCTCATTGCGCTCAACAAGGGTCTGAGCAATAACAATGAGACAGGCATGTTCGTTACCCTATTCCTTGGTGTACTCGATCTCTCATCCGGCCATATGAGCTATGCCAATGCAGCCCACAACCCGCCAATAATATTGGCTGACGGTAATGTAATCGACTTATCCTGCGACTCCAACATCCCTGCAGGAGTTATGGAAGGATGGAAGTTCTCCATACAGCATCTCGACATGAAGACAGGCGACTGCATCTTCCTCTATACCGACGGTCTCAATGAGGCAGAGGATATCTCTCACAACCAGTTTGAGATGGAACGTGTCAGACAGGTGCTCAGCACAACTATCAACAAGCCCCAGACACTTATTGAGGCAATGACAGCATCTGTAAAGAATTTTACAGGCGATGCAGAACAGAGCGACGATCTGACGATGCTTGCCATAAAGTACACACTTTAACAAACCACAAAAACGGAAAATACAATGATAGAGCAAGGTTTAAGTCTATACATTATAATAATTATCATACTGATAGCGATATATATCATTTCGTTAGTCATTCCCTTCTATGGTTTCATGCGAAAGCGTTTCAAAGGACTGCTGTTGGGATGTATTGTGCAACCCGTAATCTTCGCTATTATAGCTGCAGTCCTACTTTATGGCGCATACTCCTACCTTGACCATGAGATGAATGAACATCGCCAGAACGCAATGATAACCCTAAAGCAGAAGTCAGATGACACTCCAGATGCTTACATCTCCAAATGGCACATCAAGCCCGATGGTGAGTGTTTCTACGAATTCGGTAAAGAAAATAAAGACCAACCTGGTGCTGTTGATGTCGATGACAATGATGATGTCGCTCTTTACGATGTTGTGCCAATGGATTCATTCAGGGTATGTGTCGATGATGTCATCACCGTACAGTTCGACATTAAGAACCGCAAGGTTAAGGCTTTAAACTACGATAAGCCTTTGGAAGTGGAAAAAATAGACTGGGGCAAGGTAGAAGCCTACTTCAACGTTAACCCGTCAAAATAAGCCGTATGGAAAATAAAATCTTTGCCCGACTCATATCCGGGCAGCTTAATATAAAGGAACAGTCAGTAGCCGGTACCCTCGCACTTCTTGACGAAGGGTGTACCATTCCTTTCATCTCCCGATATCGTAAGGAACGTACAGGAGGGCTCGACGAGGTCCAGATAGCAGCCATCAGCGACAGCTATGAGCGCCTGAAAGAGATTCAGAAGCGCAAGGATACTGTCATCAAGACTATCACCGACCTTGAGAAGATGACTCCTGAACTGTCCAGGCGCATTGACGAATGCTGGGATGCCACAGAACTCGAGGATATCTATCTGCCCTATAAGCCCAAGCGCAGGACGAGAGCTCAGGTGGCACGCGAACAAGGTCTTGCCCCCCTCGCAAAGATACTGCTCCTGCAGCGTGAGCGCGACCCAGAGCGGGCTGCCCTCTCTCTGCTCTCGAATATAAAATCCCAGCTGAGCGTAGAGGAAGCCATCAATGGCGCCCAGGATATCATCGCTGAAACGGTAAGCGAGGAGGAGCGCAGCCGCCAGCAGATACGCGGTGCCTTCCGTCGCCAGGCTGTAATCACCTCGAAGGTTGTGAAGGCAAAAGCCGACAGCGACGAGGCTGCTAAATACTCAGATTATTTCGATTGGCAGGAGCCCTTGAAACGCTGCTCTTCCCATCGTCTGCTGGCCATGCGCCGAGGCGAGAGCGAGGGAGTCCTTCGCATAAGCATCTCGCCTGATGATGAGGAGTGTATCGAACGTCTTCAGCGCCATTATGTCTATGGGAACACTCCCTGTGGCCGACTTGTTGCTGAGGCCGTAGAGGATGGTTACAAACGTCTGCTCAAGCCATCCATTGAGACTGAGTTTGCCGCTCTGAGCAAGGAGAAGGCCGACGAAGAGGCTATACATGTCTTTGCCGAGAACCTGCGACAGCTGCTTCTCGGTGCTCCCTTGGGCCAGAAGCGTGTGATGGGCATAGACCCCGGCTTCCGTACTGGTTGTAAGGTGGTATGTCTCGATGCCCAGGGCAACCTCCTCTGCCACGAGGCCATCTTCCCCCACCCTCCTGTCAACAAACGCATGGATGCGGCGATGGCCCTCCAGAAGATGATCAGGAAATACCAGATAGAGGCCATCTCTATCGGCAACGGCACAGCCTCGCGCGAGACCAACGATTTCATCCGTGATGTCCTCGCCGGACGCTTCGATGTGTCTCCATCAAAGAGCGATTCCGCGAAACCTCAGGTGTTTACCGTTAGCGAAGACGGAGCCTCTGTCTATTCTGCCTCTAAGATTGCCCGTGATGAGTTTCCTGATGAGGATGTCACCGTACGTGGTGCCGTGTCGATAGGCCGTCGACTTATGGACCCTCTTGCCGAACTGGTGAAGATCGACCCCAAGAGCATCGGTGTAGGCCAGTATCAGCACGATGTAGACCAGACAAAACTCAAACACTCTCTTGATCTTACAGTAGAGAGTTGCGTAAACAATGTAGGAGTGAATCTCAATACCGCCTCGCAACATCTGCTGATGTACGTCAGCGGTCTCGGACCTGTTCTCGCGAAGAATATCGTCGACTACCGCAAGGACAACGGAGCCTTCACCAGCAGGGCCCAGCTTAAGAAGGTGCCTCGCTTGGGGCCTTCCGCCTTCCAGCAGTGTGCCGGATTCCTGCGCATACCCGGGGCAAAGAATCCCCTCGATAACTCTGCCGTTCATCCTGAGAGCTACGCTATCGTGGAACAGATGGCCAAAGACCAGAGTTGCAGTGTCTCCGACCTTATCAGCCATAAAGATAAGCTCGAGGCTATCGACATAAAGAGATACGTCACCGACGATATCGGCATCCCTACCCTCACGGATATCATCAAGGAGCTGGAGAAACCCGGCCGCGACCCTCGTGAACAGATTGAGGAGTTTGAGTTCGACTCACGCGTAAACACCGTCGACGACCTTATCGAGGGTATGGAACTGCCAGGCATCGTTACCAACATCACCAACTTCGGAGCCTTCGTCGATATTGGCGTCCATCAGGATGGTCTTGTGCATATCTCCCAGATGGCCAACCGTCGTATCGCCCATCCCACCGATGTGGTGAAGCTCCATCAGCACGTCCGTGTCAGGGTGATAGAGGTCGACCGTCGTAGAAACCGTATATCGCTTTCTTTTAAACTTTAACTTATAAAAAAATGAGAAAATCAACTATTCTAATTATGCTTATGGTTATGGCCGCAATGAAAGCCGTAGCCCAGAACCCCGTAGTACAGACCTGGTATACATCCGACCCTGCGCCGATGGTTTTCGGTGACAGGATATATATGTATACCGGCCACGATGAAGACAAAGCCGACTTCTTCTGGATGAACGAGTGGCGCATCTATTCCAGCAGCGATATGGTAAACTGGACCGACCACGGGTCACCGCTTAACCTCGAGAGTTTCTCCTGGGCCGACGACCGTGCCTGGGCAGCACAGACCATAGAGCGAAACGGCAAATTCTATTGGTACATCTGTGCCCACTCTAAGATCTCCGGAGGTATGGCAATAGGAGTGGCCGTTGGCGACTCTCCCACCGGACCGTTCCGCGATGCCATCGGCAAGCCTCTCTATGAGGACGGCAAGTGGGACCATATCGACCCTACGGTGTTTATCGACGACGATGATCAGGCGTGGCTCTTCTGGGGCAACCCCGTTGTCTATTATGCCAAGCTGAACCCCGACATGATATCCTTCGCCAGCGAGGTTAAGACAGTAAAACAGACCATAGAAGGCTTCGGCTCTCCAGATATCAGGGAACGAAAGAAGGATGTGAAATACAAGGACTGCTACACCGAAGGTCCTTGGATCATGAAGGCACCCAAGCCCGCCAAGGGTTACTATCTGCTCTATGCCGCCGGAGGTGTACCCGAACATATCGCCTACTCCTCAGCCCCCTCACCTGAAGGCCC
>FLNV01000757.1_pt1 | contig 29419 bp, 21 predicted proteins | sample 1140351 | NCBI WGS metagenome assembly FLNV01 (sample SAMEA3878207, study PRJEB12797) | bioreactor metagenome | biome: Moose rumen | place: Sweden | collected 2011-10
AATACAGTTGCCGATGACACGTCCTTGCCGCAAGGCCATACATTCACAGAACAAGCACGTGAGTAGGTCTTATCTGAAGAACAGTTTGTTATTTTAAGGCTCAACTCGTGATTTACATAGTTATAATATTCTTGAAAGATTTCCAAGTATGGTCCGTATTTTAATTCCCGTATTTCCATGTCGGCCTGGCCTACTACGTTCTCACCCTTTGCATCGGTGGCTAACCAGATATGATAGGTGCCGCCTCCTTCGTATGGTGTGTAATTGAATGTGAATGTTTCTGTTTCACCATCTTCCAAAAACATGATGGCACGCCCCTTGTTTTCCTTGTTGGATGTTTTAGATACGAACAAACGCAATGGCTGCTGGAATACCTCACATCCATTGTTGACCACGCGTACAACGATTTCCTGCTTTTCGCCAGCTACAAGGCTGCCATCAACCTCTATGTTTATGTCAAGGTTGAGTGGGAGTTCCTCGCACGTGCCGTTTTCCTTTCTAATGCAGATATGGTTGATGCTCTGTTGCCACTCTGTTTCCCCACTGTAGCGCCATAACACACTAATGCGATAATGACCATCGGCAAGATCGACTAACGACTGGCTTACTGATTCGCTCAAGCCACTCTCAATTTCCACGCTGCTCATCAACGTGATAGTCTCAGTGTAATCGGTGTCGTCCCTTCCTTCAATTCTCACGCCCATGTCGATGACAATGGAAGAACTGGTGTTATTTTCGCAACGAACAATGACATTTGTATTGTCTAATTCCACTGTGCCTCTCACGTCAGATCCATACAGATTGGGCGTGGTGGTAGGCGGCTGTATGCCAACTACAGCTTGTTGTATGAGGTCATAGCCCACGCCAGCCGTCCCACCACCGATGCCAGAGCCACTGGGAGCCATGTGGGTAATCTTGTAATATCCGTCGCAATAGCCGCTCCAGCCCCAGTTCACATGGTAGAAGCCCTGGCCGTCGTAGCCATCAAGCACAAAGGCGTGACCGGCGCCTAAGCCCTGCAACCCCCCATACCACACTGGGCGGCTGCTTTCCATCTCATGGTAGATGAGGGCATCCCACTCAGCTATGCTATATTCGATGGCTTGCAATCGCCTTGCACCACTGTCGTAGTCAAAATAGTTGACCAGAGCCTCTGCAGACATTACCGCAGATGACCCGTAAGTAGTATAATTCATCTGCAAGGCCTGCCCGCAGTAGCGCATCAGCCAGCTGACGGCTTCAGCCGATGGGCCGGTTTCTGTACCATCGTAGGTGTCGGTCATGCTATCCCAGTCAAAAACGATGGGTTGCAGGGCATCGCAATGCTTACCAGTGTCATAATCGTAGGCAGGAATCTCGGTAGTGGCATCTTTCGGCCAGCTGTGATAGTACATAATCATAGCCAAGGAAGTGGCGGCACATCCCGTATAGCAATAATCCTCTCCCTCCATAGGGCAATGATAGTAGTAAGGCGCATTCTGATTCCACAAGGCCGTTATCATCGGTTCCACCGCAGAATGTGTTGACACCTTGGCTGGGGCTGCCACCCTGCCAGCCTGTATGCCCTTGATTTGCTTTTCGCAGTCACCGAGCCACGCCGTCAAAGCCTCGGGCATCTGCTCAGGGGCGATATTTCCCTCGGTGCTGTAACCAAGTATCTCGTCGGTGCGTTCGTCGGCAGAGACAATGACGAAGCCGCCGTCATTCTCGGCATTGAAGATGTAGAGGGCATCGCCCGCGCCTGGCCTTGCCACCTTGCGCATTGCGGGGGCTTTCGCCGGTGTTCCCTTCCGTCCGTTGGCATGGTTTGTCACTTGGCCTTGCATAAAAGCCCGCGCCTTTTGCAATGCCTGCTCCTCGGTCACATGCTGTGCAAACACCCCGTTGAAAGAAAGGAGGCACACAGAGAGTAGGATAAGGTTCCTCATATTTAAGAATAATAGTTTGCGTTTTAGTTGCAAAGTTATCCTTTTTTTATAATGAGAGCCAAATCCTAACGAAATCTTGTTTGTTCTTTTCAGTTCTTTTTGGTTCTTTTCTGAGAACCGCTCTATGGAGTGGGCATTTTCTGCGCCGCGAGCACTCAGTGGCGCAACTGTTCAAGGTATGCCAGATTGGCGATGTCGCACTCTTTGGCTACGCGCTCCCAAACGATGTGGGTGCTGTCAGACCTGTCTAAGTCCGTGCGATAGACACCGAGGAACACGTAGTTGGTGTCGGTAAGGTTCTTCATGAATGTGATGCGCAGCTCGTTGGTACGCATCACGGTGAAATAGAGATGCTCGTTGCGTTCCGATGTCAACAACTCGCGTTCACGGCTGTCTATAAGGCTGTCTGCCGATTCCCACCACTCGGTGATGGTGGGGCAGAGGCTGTCGCGGTCGCCTTCGTTGTGCCACTGGGGGTGATGGTATTCGGGACTCCAGATGATTATTCCCTCATGGTGGGGCAGCGGGCAGTCCCAGAAGTTCTCCTGGTTGGTGACGCCAAAGAGTGGCAGGTAGTCATTATAGCTTTCGAATATCTGTCCGGCCCTGAGAACATGATTGCTGTGGTCGGTGTCCTTGCTGACACCTGCATCAGCGTGCGGGCGGAGCATGTAGATGCAGCCAACAGCGAGCAGCACCATGATGGCTGCATATATATATATTAATGTGGGGCGATACCACCGCCTTTGGAGAGAAATGGTGTGTGGAGACGCTGAGACAGTTTGCTCAGTATCCCTGGGATTCTGTTCGGCTTCACGGCAGAAGGCGTCCCAGTCCTCATAGTCGATGAACTGCGCCAGAATGTCGAGGGTTGAGGTGCGTGTGGTGGAATACTGCGGCAGGTAGCCCCAGAACCGTTTCAGCGTGGAAGGGCTGACCGACCGGTGCAGTTTCTCGAATATTGCCTCTGCAAGGAAGTTGAAGTCGCGTGGCGTCTTCATCTTCCTGCCTACGGCCTCTTCGATAGCAAGGCGTAGGTTCTCAAATAGTTGTTCCTGTGGTATCATTATGCTCATCACTTCGCAGCCACCGTCTCGCCAGCCCAGTGCCACTATGTTGGCACTGGGCTGGCGTCGATAATGACAGGGCGGTCGGAATCGCTCTGCTAATGCTTTATGTGAATTCAGGCCAGCAGACGCTTCACCTGCTCGTAAACGTTCTGTCCGGTGTAGCCCAGCTTCTCGTCCAGCACCTTGTAGGGTGCCGAGAATCCGAAGCTCTCCAGTCCCCACACGCAGCCGTCGGCACCCACCAGGCCCTCCAGCGTGACGGGCAGACCGGCGGTGAGGCCAAACTTCTTCTTGCCTGCGGGCAGCACAGCGGCCTGGTAGTCGGCAGGCTGCTGGCGGAACAGTCCCTCAGAGGGAACGCTCACCACGCGCACCTTCACGCCGTCGGCTTTCAGCAGCTTGGCACCGGCCTCGAGCGTGGAAACCTCAGAGCCAGAGGCCAGCAGGATAACGTCGTAGTCGGCATCGCTGCCTGCCACCACGTATGCACCGCGTGCTGCCTGCGAGTAGTCGTTGCCCTCGGGCAGCATGTCGATGTTCTGACGTGAGAAGATGAGTGCCGTGGGTGTCTTGACGTTCTCCATGGCCAGACGCCAGCAGGCGGTGGTCTCCTCGGCGTCGGCGGGGCGCAGCACGAGCATAGAGGGCCGGCCGTGGTGGTTCTTCAGTTTCTCCATCAGGCGTATCTGTGCCTCCTGCTCCACGGGCTCGTGGGTGGGGCCATCCTCACCCACGCGGAAGGCGTCGTGGGTCCAGATGAACTTGACGGGCAGCTCCATCAGCGCAGCCATGCGCACGGCGGGCTTCATATAGTCGGAGAAGACGAAGAATGTTCCGCAGGCCGGTATCACGCCTCCATGCAGAGCCATGCCTATGCAGCAGCAGGCCATGGTCAGCTCGGCCACGCCAGTCTGGAAGAAGGCTCCGCTGAAGTCGCCTTTCTGCAGGGCGTGTGTCTTCTTGAGGAAGCCGTCGGTCTTGTCAGAGTTGCTCAGGTCGGCCGAGGCGCAGATCATGTTTGGCACCTGCTCGGCCAGTGCGCTCAGCACGGTGGCGCTGGCTCCGCGCGTGGCGGCACCGGCTTTCTGCTCGACCTTGCTCCAGTCTATCTGCGGAGCCTCGCCGCGGAACCACTGCTCCATCAGCCTGGCCTGCTCGGGGTGTCCCTTAGCCCACTCGGCTTTCTGGGCATAGCGCTCGGCCACAATCTTCTTCAGCTCCTCAGCGCGGCGGGCATACATCTCCTTCACCTCGGGGAAGATCTGGAAGGGGTGCTCTGGGTCGGCCCCCAGGTTCTTCATCGTCTGGACGAAGTTGTCGCCGCCAAGGGGTGCTCCGTGTGTGGCGCAGTTGGCCTCATAGCTTGAGCCGTCGGCCTTGCGTGCGCCCTTGCCCATGACGCAGTGGCCGATGATGAGCGAGGGACGCTCCTGCTCGGCCTGCGCATTGCGGATGGCCTGGCGTATCTGCTCCACGTCGTTTCCGTCAATCTCCTGCACATACCAGCCCCAGGCCTCATACTTCTTGGCCGTGTCCTCAGCCATCACCACCTTCACCTCGGTGGAGAGCTGGATGTCGTTGGCATCGTAGAACATGATGAGGTTGTCCAGTCCCAGCGTACCAGCTATGCGGCCCGAGCCCTGCGAGATTTCCTCCTCCACGCCGCCGTCAGAGATGTAGGCGTAGATGGTCTGGTTCATCACGTTGCCCAGTCGGGCCTTCAGGAACTTGGCTGCGATGGCGGCGCCCACGGCGAAGGTGTGACCCTGACCCAGCGGGCCTGAGGTGTTCTCAATGCCGCGAGCCAGCTCGCGCTCGGGGTGTCCGGGCGTGACCGAGCCCCACTGGCGCAGGTTCTTCAGGTCCTCCAGCGTGTACTTGCCTATCAGGCAGAGCTGCGAATAGAGCATCGGGGCCATGTGGCCGGGGTCGAGGAAGAAGCGGTCGCGTCCCTCCCACTCAGGGTTCTCGGGGTCATAGACCAGGAACTCGCTGTAGAGCGTGTTGATGAAATCGGCACCGCCCATGGCTCCGCCCGGGTGTCCACTCTTGGCTTTCTCAACCATTGCGGCAGCAAGAATACGGATATTGTCCGCCGCACGGTTCATCACTTTGTTGTCGTTCATGTGCTTTTGGTTTTTAGTTTATTAGTTTTATTGTCCTTTAGTTTGACACTTTCAATAGTCCACCACCTGTAGCCTCATCTGTCCGTCTGTGCGAACCTCTGTGTCAACCATATAGCAACTGGCATCATCGGGTATACACAGCTTGGCATAGAAGTGGATACCATGAGCATCGGCATGGTCGTAAACCATGTCGCCAAGTACGGCCGACGAGAGAAACTGCTCGGGCACCTTGCCCTGGAAGAGCGTTTTGCGTATGTCGCGAGAAAAGATTGCACGAGTACCGTCATAGACACTCAGGTGAACCAGATTGTCGAAGAAGGTACTCTCCACAGCCACGCCTTCATCGTTATATGTGGTGTGGCTGACGCGATAGCGTGTAGGATTGAGTGCAATATACCAGTGAAGCCGCTTGCCGCCAGCCATGACGACACCGTCGGTTTTCCTGACCTCGGTCACTGGCATGGGCACTGTGGATATCCTACCCATGAAGGCCAGTGTGTCTTCAGGCATCACACTGCGGTGCAGCCGCACCTGGTCGCCATTCTGGTTTTCAAAGGCAAACACATTGTCCGTCAGGGTAACAATAGCATAGCGCACATCCCTGGTACCGAGGCTGATGGAGTCGCCCACAATACGGAAAGCAGTGTGCGACATGGTGCTGTCAGGATATACAATGGTATCGCCCACCACACGGAATGTGACCTGGCCTGTCTCGGCATCAGTCCATATACCCTGCAACATCTGCTTGGCCTTGACATTTTCGGCCTCAACATCGTCGCGCGAAGCGGCAGGAGCGGCAGGCTGCGACGAACAGGCCGCAAACAGCATCGCGGTCAGAGCCATTGTCAGTTTATGATTGATTGTTGCCAAGACAAGTGGTAATAGGTGGGAGGTAAGAAGTGGGAGGTAAGGATTAGTCGAACACCTCGGCATCCTTCAGCCTTGGAGCCTTCAGGTCCTTTTCGCTGTTAAGTACGTCGCCGGGGGCTATCGGCCACTCAATGCCCAGGTCGGGGTCGTTCCAGCAGATACCAGCCTCGGCCTGCGGGGCATATACATTGTCAACCTTGTAGGTGAAGATGGCATCCTCACTCATCACAAGGAAGCCGTGGGCAAAGCCGCGGGGTATGAACAGCTGACGCTTGTTCTCCTCGGACAGCTCCACCATGACGTGCTGGCCAAAGGTAGGCGACGAGCGTCTGATGTCAACCGCCACATCGAGTACCTTGCCCTTGATGACGCGAACCAGCTTGGCCTGGCTCCACTCGCCTTTCTGGTAGTGCAGCCCACGCAGCACGCCATAGCTGCTGCGGCTCTCGTTGTCCTGTATAAACTGCACAGGCTGGACGCTGGCATTAAACTCCTCTTGTTTCCATGCCTCGAAGAAATACCCGCGGGCATCGTTGAAAACGCGCGGCTCAACAATCACCACGCCTGAAATACTTGTCTGTATGTAATTCATTTTGGGAAGATGTGTAGTAAAGAATATGTGTAGGTAAGGAGATATTCACTCGCTAAACTGCTTTATTCTCTGTTCTTCCGACAGCTTACAGATTAGCAGGGTGTCGTCATGTTCGGCCACGATGTATCCGTCCAGGCCCTGAATGATGACCCGCTTCTCCTGAGCCGTATGTACTATGCAGTCGTGACTCTCAAAAAGCCTGATGTCGGTACCGATGGCGGCATTGCCATAGAGGTCCTTCTTCGACTGGCTCAACAGTGAGCCCCATGTGCCCAGGTCGCTCCAACCAAAATCGGCAGGACAGACAAATATCTCCTCGGCACGCTCCATTATGGCATAATCGACAGAGATATTCTCGCAGTCGGGGAACTTGAGGTTGATGGCATCCTGCTCCATCGGCGTGTTCAGCACTGGCAGCAAGTCCTCGAAGATGGCAGCCATCAGGGGCTGATACATGCGGAAGGCGTTAACAATGGTGTTGACATTCCAGATGAAGAGCCCCGAGTTCCAGTAATAGTTGTTCTTCTTGATGTATTCCTGCGCCGTGTTCAGGTCGGGCTTCTCGCGGAACGAGTCAACCCTAAACAACTCTTTGTTGCTCATCGACGGCAGCGACAGGTTGGCCTCGATATAGCCATAGCCAGTCTCAGGACGCGATGGTTTCATGCCCAGCGTGACGATGGAGTCACTGCTGCTGGTGAAGCTGAGACACTGGGCTATCACACGACGGAATTCGTCGGTGTTGGTTACGATGTGGTCGGCAGGTGTGACCACGATATTTGCCTTTGGGTCCTGCTTCTTTATGCGCCACGACACATAGGCTATGCAGGGGGCAGTGTTGCGGCGACATGGCTCGGTCAGGATGTTTCCGCGCGGCATATCGGGCAACTGCCGCGCTACTATGTCGGAGTATGCCGCATTGGTTACTACCCAGATGTTCTGACGGCTGACCAGCTGGCCAAAACGATCCACCGTGAGCTGCAGCAGGCTACGCCCCACACCAAGCACATCGATAAACTGCTTGGGACACTCGGGTGTACTCATGGGCCAGAAGCGGCTGCCCACTCCACCCGCCATTATGACAAGATGATTCATGCTGTTTTGATGTTTTTATTTAATAGCGCTGCAAAGTTAACTGAAATATTTGACATTCAAGAGAATTTTTTGTGAAATATTTTGCATGCCTTTGCAGCACACTGCGGACAGAGACCGTGTATGACGAAGTTGGCACTGTTCTGCACGAAGCCATCGGGCAGCTGAAGCTGGGGAATGGGTGTGTCTGACAGGCAGAAGGTGTGACGGCACTGCTCGCAATAGAAATGCACGTGCTGGTCGTCGTGCAGGCCGTCGTGCGTATGTTCATGATCAGTACACAACTCATATTTCACTGAGCCCGACCCGTCGTCTATCTCGTGCAGCAGCCCGTGGCTGCCCAGCGTCTGTAGCACCCTAAAGACAGACGAACGCTCCACCCACGGCAGTCGGCGCTCCAAATCGTGCAGCGACAGAGCCTCGTCGCGGCCTTCCAGTTCGCGCACCACCAGCAGTCGGTTGGCTGTGGGGCGTATGCCTGCCTCGGTGAGTAGGGCTTCAGCGTCAATGGAGTTCACTTCTTTGAAGATTGAAAACTGAAAATTGAAGATTATAGATTGAAATACATCTTACCAACTCATCCTAATCTCTCACACATCATCTCGTCAGCGAGAACTTGACGCTCAGGCCGAAGTCGCGCGTAGTTGTGGGATAGCTGCTTGACGAGAGCAGTGGCTTGTTGGTCTGTCTGTCATAGTAGGCCGAGATAGTGAGCAGGCGCGACAGCGTGTAGTCGGCCGAGAAGGAGAACTTCAAGGTCTGGTTGCCGTTTGAGGCGGCAGACACACCTGTGGCTATGTCGCGGGTTATGTTGGCTTGGTTGCGCAGTGAGAAGTCGAAACGCAGGTTAAGGTCGTGGTTGACTGTTGAGCCAGAGCTACTCTTGCTGCTGGTCTTACTTTTATTTTTGCTATCGTCAGCGTCAGTACCCTTCTTGTTGCGATTCTGCGCGCCCTTCACCTTGCGGCTGGTCTTCTGACTGAACAGCTTGAAATCGTTAATCTTCCAGCCCCAACCTATGACCCAGTCTTTCGAACTTGACTGGTTGATCTGCACGCTGGTCATCGACAGGTTGAGTACACGCGTTGAGCGATACTCTACCTTGAACGTCATGTTATTCTTCAGCGTGAGGTCAACACCAAGCAGCGGCGAAAAACTCTCGTTGATGCTGACAGTCGATATATTATACATAGACGATGGCGTAAGCGAGCCATCGGCAGCCGCCGTTACGCCCAGACCGTTCATATACTCCTGCCATGAGCTATAGCTGGCGTAAGATCCCACAGCATAGACACTCTTGTAGCCGTGGTTGATGTTGACGCTTTTGAAGCGGTCGGCAAAGAAGCTAAGCTTGCTGAGTCCGCTGTACCTGACCGTCCAGTTGGGCAGCAGGCGTGCCAGCGAGGGGAAGATGTCGAGCGACGAGCCTGCACCCGTGGTATATGCCTGCAGGAAGGCGGGCACCAGAACGTCGGCCCCGTATGGATTAACCTGAGATAGCGTGCCAGCCTCGGAGGCAGCCTTGGCGGCTGGTATGCCGTCATACTGCTGCTGCACACGGCCCTGCACCTGCGGTATCAGCTCAAGGAAGCGGTCGAATGCCTTGGAGCGGTAGCCGTTGTTGGCATCGCCTGTACTTTCAAAGGCCGAGCCGATGGACATCACAGTCATATTGAACGACCCACTGTGCGTGGTAGGCATACCAGCATACATAAACTGTACGCTCTTGGCCCTGTTCCACGAGCGCGAGGCATTGAGGTCTATCTTCAGGTCGCGCACAGGCTCAAGTGTTGCCTTTAACTGCAGGTCCTCCATGTTGCTTGAGTTGCTGGGCGTGGCCACCGAGTCGCTGCTGAGCAGCCAGTCGTTGTCGATGGCCTTCTGTAGATAACTCTCGCCACTCAGGCCGAAGGCGAAGTCCAGGCCGGGTGCCATCACGTCGCCTCCACGCTGGCCGAAGAAATCGCCTATCTCAGGCATGAAGCCAGGCAGCGTCATCGACTGTTGTGTACGATAGGTGAAACTGAGGCTCCTGACCATCATCAGCGCGCGTGCCACATACTGCGACGGGTCGTACCACCACATCTCTTCCAGAGGTTTCTTCGTCGTGACACTAACCTTCAGCTTGATACTGTCGCCAGTGGGCTTCAGCATTATCTTGTTCTCGTCGATTACTTTCCACTTTATGTCATACGGCTTACCGTCAGCTGTCTTTGCCGAAACGATGAGTCGCTTGCTCTTCTTGCCATGCTGCACGGTAATGTTGCTGTCGGGCAGCAGCACCAGCTCCTTGCTGAAGGTATTCTTGTTCTTCGGCAGCACCTTCTCCTCCTTTGCCTTATCCTTCTCGTCCTTAGCCTTGTCTTTGTCCTTGCCTTCCTTGCCTTTGTCCTTCTGCGTGGTTTTCTTCTTAGTGTTGTTCTGCCTCTGAGGCTGCTTCTTGAACCTGTCGTTCACTTTCTTCAGGAAAGGTATGTGGTTGTAGAGCGTCTCCAGGTTGAACTGGCCGTTCAGCGTCACCGTGCGATTGTTCTGTATGGTGTTGCCAAGCGACGTGCCGTCGTCAAGCTCGGTGCCCCTGACCCAGCTATATGTAGCATTGTACGAGGCATCCAGATTGGTCCAATCGAGTATGGGCAGCTTGTTCAGCGGCACCTTGTACGAGGCTGTGAAGGTCTGATGATAGTCCAGCGGTCGGCCGAAGCTCAGTATGCTGTGCCACACCGAGTCCTTCCAAGCCGAATAGCGGTCGGGGTAAAGGTCCTTGTTTACGGCTGTATATGGCTCCTCTATCTCTGCGTGGGTAGCGCTCTGGAAGTTGGCATGCAGGTTCTTGGTCAGATCCCAGCGTATGGAGAACTCTCTGTTCCACAGGAACTGCTCAGAGAACTGCAGCGGCAGGTTGGGATTCTCGGTATTTTCCAGGTCGCGCTCCTGCAGTTCATAGTACGAACGGGATATGTCGCTATTGAATGATATGTTCTGCGGCAGATAGTTTAAGCCGAGAGCCTTGGGGAAATTGAGCCATTTCGACTTACCTTTCAGGTTCTTGAAGGGTTCCCACGTCTTATACACAGGCGAATAGCTGTAGTCGAGTGAACCACGCCACTGGTCGTCAGTCTCATAAACAGTGGTCTCGCCACTCTGGTAGCGGTGCTGGTGCGAATATGACAGCGAGAAATTTGCGGGGTCAATCGGCAGGGGAAAGCGTTTGTTCTTGATGTCCACCTTGGCACCGCTGATACTGAAGTTACGCGAGATGTTCCTGACCACGGCAATGGAGTTTATACTGTCGCGCTCGTTCTTGTCCATGGCCGACTCGAGGGCATCGCCCAGTTCCATGTCGGTATCAAGTGGGTTGTAGCGGGGCTGTGTCAGCTCCTTGGTATAGCTGTAATAGACGGGCAGCTGCACCTTGGCCTTCTCGGGGAAGAACTTGCCGAGTTGCACCTGCGCCGTGACACTGTACGACTTCTCCGTGTCGGTGGTGCGGCTCAGCACGCTCTCCTCCAGACCGCCGAAGCCGTCGGTGATGTACCGCCCTGTGACGTTCAGCGTACCGAAGTCGCTCAACTGTATGTTCATGTTGCCGCTGGCTGCCCAGCCGCCATTGTTGTCAAACTCCTTCAGGCGCAGCTCGTTCACCCACACCTCTCCGCTCTTGACCGTAGAGGCCAGGTTTCGCACACCGATAATCATCGTCTTCACTTCGCCCAAGGTGGGATTGCCTATAATGCTAACCTTGTTCTTTGGATTGTCGGGATCATAGTCGGAGTATAGCTGCGTGTATGTGGCGGCACCCGCAGCACGGCTCTGGTTGCGTGCCTTCTTTATCTGGGTGAAGACACTCAGCGGCACGTTCAGCATATTTTCTTCGGGCCAGACCAGCGGACGGTCGCTGGCCACGTTATAACGGTACTTACCGGCTGGTGTCAGTACCAGAGGTATGAGATACTCATAGTAGTTGCTCTTGTAGTCGGAACCGAGCCTGATGAACACTGCCAGCTGCTGGTCTTGCAGGTCGGTCGTGTTGGGCAACAGGGCGTTGGCATGGACAAACATCTCCAAGTGCTTGTATCGCCGCAGGTCGAGTGTGGTATTCTTATATACAGCCTTCGACTCGTTCTGCGACAGGTTGTGGACAACCAGACACAGAGCCTGCTCGTTGTTCTCAACCAGCTGGGCCTGCTGCGGGTCGGTGGCACGACTGATGCCAGGAGGCAGCACATAGCTGACGGGCTGGCGGTCGGTGTTCTCCTCTATGTTGACGGCGCTCATCTCCAGCGTACCCGTCTCTGCCCCAGACTGCGTCAGCAAGCTCTGCTTATACTGCCGCCATTCGCCACGCACCAAGTCGAGCGAGCCAAAGCGCAGTATGGTCTCCTGCTGGAAGCCTGTCATGAACATGCGCATGAAGCGTATGCTGGTGAAGTCGCTGATGGTACCCACCTTCTCGTCATACTGCCTGAGAGGCAGGCGGAACTGATACCAGTTGACGGTCAAGCTGTCGCCGTTGCGCAACTTCACCCAGCTCTGGCGACGGTCGGTGATGTGGCAGTCGTCGGGGGCGTTACCATTGTTGTAAGCCTGCAGTATGTCGTCAGAGATATGCACCTTGTACTGGAAATAGCGTTCGTATTCGTTCAAGGTATAGTCCTGATTGATATCCTCGACGTCGGGACCTGTCTTGTACGACGTGTCGAACGACTCTGTTTCCGAGTCGCTGTCGGGCGAGTTTCCCTGCGGGTTGTTGATATACTTGTAGCGATCAAGTATGGAGCGCTGCTGGTCGTCGTAGTCTGAACCGCGGAAATAGTGGTAGTTATCGCCTGCAGGGTCGTTGCGCCACGAATTCAGCACGCTGTCGTTGGTAACGATGGCACTCACGGCATCAAGCCACTGCCTGTAGGTGTCAAACTCCTGTTCCTCCTGGTCGTTCAGTCCGTTGTAGCCCACATCCTGCAGGGCACGACTGCCCGCTGTGGTGGCAAAAGCGTAGGTCTGCGTGGCCTGCTGCGGAATCTTGCCCCACTGCGAATACTTGAACGAGTTGGTACCATCGACGGGCAGTCCACTCTCGTAGAATTTCATGCCGTCGCGCAGTATGTCCTCGCTCACCTCACCCAGGTTGATGTACAGGTCGCCCTCATGCTGCGGCGAGCTGCCGTTCTGCCGGTGGTAGATGAAGGGGTCCATCAGCCAGAATTCCAGATACTCTATGTTGGCCTGCTCAAAGTCGGTGGTTTCCAAGCGGCGCATCATGCCGCCCCAGTTGGCCGTGGGATTGGTCAGCGTGCCGTCTGCATTGAAGCTGGTGGTCAGGTTGTACGGACCACGTTCCGAGGGATAGAACGCCAGGTTGAGAATGTTCAGCGTTGATGTGGCGCCGTTGTATGTACTCTGGTCGCGGTTGGGATACAGTTCCTTCACATACACCTCGCGCACATAGTGGTTCGACAGCTGCTCCAAATCGCCCTTTATATGCCCTGGCGTAAGCGACGACGAGCGGCGGGTGAAGAGCGGATCGACATAGTACCAGGCCAGGCGTGCACGCTGGTTGTTGCTGCTCACGCCCGTCTTGTCGTCATGGTTGGCTATCATCGTGGGCACACTCGACAGCGTCCATGCCTTGGGGTCGCTCACGTCCAGGAGGTTCTTTGTGTTCTCAAAGTCGTCAATGTAGCTCGAGTTGTCTTGTGTGCCCGAGGCCATGCCGGCTATCAGCTGTGCAAACTCGCCCGTAAAGGATATCTGCGACGGCTGTTTCACATGCAGCAGAGGCACCTTGTTCAGCATGTCAGTCAGCCACTGGCTCTCCTTTTTCCAGTTGACAGACAGACCCCAGATGGTGTTCTTCAGCGGCTCCTCGCCCATTACAACCTTGGTAGTAAGCGGCTGCTGACGCAGGTGCATCAGCGTACCCCCTATCTGGAAATCGCGTGAAAAGTCATACTGCCAGTTCAGGCCGAGCATCGTCTTGCGCTGCATGCCATAGTCGGTGTTGCTCTCGAGCGATACGTTCACGTTTGTGCCAGCGTCTATGATACTCTGGTTCAGTATGGTCACCTCGCCGTTGCTATAGTCCACACTGTAGTCAGAGCCCTCCTGCAGGGTAACTCCGCCCGCCGTGACCACCACCGAGCCCTGCGGCACGTTGTATGCCCCGAGGCTGATGACATTGGCACTGCTGCCCTTGAACTGTCCCGCCAGTATGTACTTGTCTTTCTCAGATATCTGCTTTGCCACAGTCTTGGTGCTGTCATACAGTTCCTCAAACACATACTTGTCGGCCAGCGAGCCCAAGCCCTTGCTGTTCAGGTATGTGCGCAGGTAGCTGCCGAAGGGCTCTGCCACAGGCAGGAACACCCGTCCGTTCTGTACGGTGTAGCCCTCTACATAGTCGAACTGCCCGTTGGGATGGGCCTTCATGTTGTTGTCTAATCGGTCGGCTCCCATCACCTTGACAAGGGTGGTACTCTTAAGAGCCTCCTCTGGCAGATAGGTCAGGTATGTACCAGTGGTGTCACTCTGGTACTTTATGTCTAAGCGGAATTTCTCCTTATCGACACGTGAGGCCAGATAATATACGTTCTTCATCATCAGCCGCCAGTTGGCCTGGCTGGGAGAGTTCTGCGTGTTCTTCAGGCTCTTTACGAAGAGGCACTTGCGGGTATCACTCAGGTCGGTCGAGAACTCACCCACCTGATATGTCTGTCCGCCGTAGGTATATTCGTAGGCCACGGCCAGCACCTGGTCTGTCTGCAGGGTCGTCTTGAGCGAGATGGTACCCAGTGCCGCATTGAACGTATATTCCGACGAATTGAGCAGTCGTGCCGACTGCAGTTTCTCATAGTCAACGCCACCAGTCAGTCCGGGCAGCACGTCTAACCGGTCGCTCACAATGTCAATGTTGCGTGCCGCCGTGTCTATGCTGGCCACAAGGGTGCTATACAGTGTGTTGGCACCATTCCATGGATTGGTCACGACACCGCTGCCACTGCCCCAGAAGGGCGACCCACTCTCACCCAGGTCTGCAAAGGCCACAATGTTGCGCGTGTTGTTGGTGGTTCCGGTCTTGTTGGTCACCCATACCTCCATACGGCTTATGTTCACACCCGTGGTCATGTTTGGCAACATCTGCATGGCGCGGTCATAAATATTGCGGAAGAAATGGCCAAGGAAGAAATGGCGGTTCTCCTCATAGTCGGCCACGTCTATCTCGAATGGCGTGGTCTGGACACCACCTTTTGCCGACACGCTGGTGCTGCTCGACTTCTTCTGCGAGAAAACCGTCTGTAGCTTCAGCTTGCCAAACTGCAGGTCGGTGCGCACACCAAAGAGGCTGCTGGCACCGTGGACAAGCGAATTGTTCGATGGGAAGCTGACGTTGCCCGCCTCCACTAGCTTCACAATCTCGTCTTCCTTGCCTTCATACTTTAGCTTTATGTTCTTCGTATCAAAGTCGAAAGTAGCGTCGGTGTTGTAGTTAAGGTTCATGTTCACCTTGTCGCCCACCTTGCCGTTGACACTGATGTTTATCTTCTCGTCAAAGTCAAAGGCCGTGGTCTTGCGGTTACGTATGGGCAGCGACGGATTGTCGGTGTTCTTCATCGTCATGCCAGCCTTTATCTCGGCTGTACCTTGGGTCTTTACCCTCACACCGCCTGGGCCGAAAATCTTCTCAGCAGGTCCAAGGTCGAAGTGCATGTCAGAAAAGTCGAACTTCTCCTTGCCCTTAGCCTTCACGTTTTCAGCATCCTTCTGCCTGAAGAACTGCTGCCTGGCTCGCCGCTCGGTATATTGCATATACTCGTCGGGAGTCATCAACAGCGGTGCAGACAGATAGCCATCGCCCATCTTGGTGCCTATCACGTACATGTTGGTGCTGTCGTCATAGACGGCCTGCTGTTTCAGGTTCTGAGGCATGTGCAAGTCAAGGGCCGAACTGTCGGCATCCTCTATTGTACGCGGCGATGTAGGCTGCACGGGCCAGCGCGGGTGAAGCAACGAGTCGGGTATATCGTCATCCTGCACGGCACCCTTAGGTTGCGCTTTGGGCTGTGCCTTCGGCTTCTGCTGACTCTGCTGCTGTTGCTGCTGAGCCCTGCCTGCACGGCGGCCTTGCTGCGCACCTCGTGGTGTCGTGTTGTCGTCCTGCGGAGCGGCCAGCACGGCTATGCTCAGCAGACACATTAATATATAGGCGATGCGTTGTCTCACCTTAGCTATAAACGTGAGACAACGCATTTTATTGCTCTGCCATTATATTTAACTCAACTTTTGCCAGTGTAGTTCAGGAGCAGTTCTTTCATCTGCTGCTGCAGTTGCCGTGCCGCACTGCCGGCAGCCTGGGCAAAGTCCTTGTCCTGCGAGGCATAAATTATGCCGCGCGACGAGTTGACCAGCAGACCGCAGTCGCGGGTCATGCCGTAGCGGCAAACCTCTTCCAGTGAGCCGCCCTGTGCCCCCACGCCTGGCACCAGCAGGAAATGGTCGGGCACCACACGGCGCACGTCAGCCAGCAGACTCCCCTGAGTGGCCCCCACTACATACATCATGTTCTCTGCCCCAGCCCACTGCTGGCTTACTCGCAGCACCCGCTCAAAGAGACGCTCACCACCGGCCGACGTAGTGTGGCAGAGGTCCGACAACTGGAAATCGTGGCTACCCTTGTTGCTTGTCAAGGCCAGCAGTATGACCCACTTGCCTTTGTAGCCGAGAAATGGCGTCACCGAGTCTTCGCCCATATATGGCGCCACGGTCAGTGCATCGACATCATACTCTTCAAAGAATGTACGCGCGTACATCTTACTTGTGTTGCCTATGTCGCCTCGCTTGGCATCGGCTATTATAAAGTGGTTAGGGTAATACTCTTTCAGGTATGCCACCGTCCGCTCGAAGGCCATGAGTCCCTTCACCCCAGCAGCCTCGTAGAACGCCAGGTTGGGCTTGTAGCTCACGCAGTAAGGAGCCGTGGCATCTATGATAGCCTTGTTGAAGCTGAAGATGGGATCCTCCTCTGTCAGCAGGTGCTGCGGTATTTTCTTTAGGTCGGTATCCAGTCCTACGCACAGGAAGCTCTGCTTGCTGAATATCTGTTCCGATAGTTCTTGCCTTTTCATGATAGTCTTTTCTTTTTGTCTGCTGCAAATATAGAATTATTACAATTCCTCTATCTCCCCCACCGTCAATCCCAAACTCCTCGCTATAACATCAACAGGCACGCCATTTCCCTTGAGACTTCGGGCGTTTGCCAGTTTTTCCTCGGCACGACCCTCGGCACGACCCTTCATCTCGGCACCTGACATCGCGTTCAGCGTGTCGCGGTAGCGCTTCAGGGCATGATCATATTTCAGGCGGTCTTCCTTCGACAGCCTGCTCACCTCGGCCACCTCGGCCAGCCGCTGGAACACTGCGTTCTGAGCAGCCCACGGCATCCTGTCCAGTATCTCCATATTCTTCAGTATGTATATCCAACGCTCAAAATGACTGTCACACTCGTCGGCCTCCTTCACGAAGCAGGACAGCAGTCTCACACAGGATGTCGTAGATGGGCGAGCGGTCGCCGTCATAGATGGCTGGCTGCTCCTTGTCGAGAAACGACAGGTCGCTGATGGTATGTTCGCCTGCCAGCAGTGTGTTGAGGAAATCGAGCAGGCGAGGCTTGGAGAACTCTTGTCCGAAGATGATCTTGAAGCCTATGTCGGTAAATGGATTGATAAACTTTCCCATAGTTGAGTGCAACTAGTCTGTGTTCTTTCAGCGCGGCAAAGTTACGAATAATAATTGGAAACGGAAAAGGAAATCACGAAAATAATCATCTCATGTCTTAGCCAACGGAATAGCCACCGGAATACAGTTCGTGACGCAGACCAGAGTGTAATACGTTTTCACTCGTGTGATGTAAGCATGGCTGATGTCAGATGTTTCCGTCAGAGTCGCGTTTCAGCCGCTCGACCAGCTGATCTAGGCGCTGCATTTCCATCGGGATATTGATACGCTGCGGGCAGTGGGGCACACACTGCCCGCAAGCTATGCAGTGGCTGGCCTGACGCAGACGTGGCACAGAGCGGTCGTAGCCCACGAGATAGGCACGCCGACGGCTGCGGTAGCGCGGATCCTGACTGTCGCCGGGCAGGTTGCCCTCGCGAATCATCTTGTTGTAGTGGACAAAGATGGCAGGTATGTCTATGCCGTATGGGCAAGGCATGCAGTAGTTGCACTCGTTGCAGGGTATGTTCTTCTGATTATAGATATCCTCGGCTATGCGCAATAGGAACTGTCGCTCGTCGTCGGTCAGCGATTCCAGCGGCGCATACGTGGCAATGTTCTCGCGCAGGTGTTCCATGTACGTCATGCCCGACAGCACTGTCAGCACCCCCTCTGGCGTACCTGCGAAGCGGAAGGCCCACGAGGCCACGCTGTCCTCGGGGCGACGGCGCTTCATCTCCCGCATCACAGGGTAGGGCACATTGGCCAAGCGACCGCCAAGCAGCGGTTCCATGATAACGGCCGGTATATTGCGCTTCTCCAGCTCAGCATACAGATATGAGGCGTTGGTGTTGCGCGGATTTATTTCCTTGGCCCACTCCCAGTCGAGGTAGTTCAGCTCCACCTGACAGAAATCCCAGTGGTAGCGCCCCTCGTCGTGCCACTTGAGCAGCATGTCGAAGATGGCCACATCGCCGTGGTAGGAGAAGCCCAAGTTGCGTATGCGTCCCCGCTGCTTCTGCTCGACGAGCCAGTCCAGGATACCGTTGTCCATATAGCGCGCGTTGAACGTCTGCATGGCATCGCTCCCACCGCCCACACTGTGCAGCAGCAGATAGTCAACGTAGCTGACCTGCAGGCAGTGCAGCGAGTTCTCGAACATCTCCTGACTGGCCTGTCGCGACTGCGTCTGCGCGGCAAAGTTGCTTAGCTTTGTTGCCACCAGGTAGCTGTTGCGCGGGTGTCGGCTCAAGGCCCTGCCGGTGGCTGTCTCGCTGCGTCCCTGGCAGTAGGCAGGCGACGTGTCGAAATAGTTGACCCCGTGGGCCAGTGCGTAGTCCACCTGACGGTTCACCATCTCCTGGTCTATGTCGGCATCAGGATGGTCACGCTCCGTACCACCGCCCACCACGGGCAGTCGCATCATGCCATAGCCCAGCAGCGACACCTGGTCGCCCGTGTTGTGATTGCGGCGCATGGTCATCTTGTCTGTTGGTGGCTCCTGAACGTCAGCGGTGGTGCTGCGCTTGCCACGCCCCGTGCAGGCCGATACAAGGGCCGACGTGCCTATGGTGGCACCGCCCAGCAGTTTCAGGAAATCGCGCCGATCTATATTTTTATCCATTGTATAATTTTCAATCTTCAATTATCAATCTTCAACGCACTACAACTCCCTGTGCACCTCGTGGCCCTCTACATATATGGCAGGGAAGGGGCGCGATGGGCATAGATGCTCGCATGCGCCGCAGCCTATGCACCGCGTCTCATCCACGGCTGGCACTTCGGGCGACAGGTCGTCATCGGCATCAACAGGCACCATCGTTATTGCTCCTACGGGACAGTGACGGGCGCAGTTGCCGCAGCTGACACCATCTGCCAGCACCACACAGTTCTTGCGTATCCACACGGCGTGACCTATCTGCGTGCTGACCTTCACCTCGGGTGCTATGGGCTTGATGGCACCGGTGGGACACACCGCCGAGCAGCGGTTGCACTCGGGCCGACAGTAGCCATGCTCGTAGCCCATGGTGGGCTGCATCAGCGTGAGCAGCGAGGTGCTGGGACGCAACACACCGTTTGGACATTCCGACACACACAGCTGACAGCCCGTACAACGCCGTTGCATGTTGGAGGCCGAGAGCGAGCCCGGCGGTGTCAGCGGCGTAAGGCGTACCGGCTCCATACGATCCTCAATGACGGCCAGGCCGCCATCTACCTGCTTCTCCGCCTCAGCCAGAGCCGCTGCCGTAGAGGCCATGGCCATGCCGAGCAGGAAGGAACGGCGCGATGGGTCGGGAGCAGCCTCGGACGTCGTGTCGCCCTGCGCCACAGATGCCGCCTTGCTGCGTACAGGCCGACGGTAGTGCAGGCTGTCGAATGCACACTGGTCGAGACAATTGCCACAGACCACACAGCGACTGTAGTCCACCGTCATGCTCTTAACGTCTATGCAGGCTGCCTTGCAGCTGCGCGCACATTTGCCGCAACGGCGGCAGCGCTCTGTGTCGAAACATATCCTCAGCAGCGAGAAGCGCGATAGCAGGCTGAGCATGGTGCCCACAGGGCACACGGTGTTGCAATAGCTGCGACCGCCGCGCAGCGCCATGGTACCCACCACGGCCAGCGTCACGACAGCAATGACCAACGTGGGCAGCGAGCGCACCCACACGTCCACGCTGTAGAAGGCATAGCTGCCATAGTGTTCGGCCACCGCCGCCAGCACGTTGCCGCCAGCCATCCACAGCGGCTGCAGCAGGTTCTGGGCTATGCGGCCATAGCTGCTGTATGGCTCGAGCAGAGCCACGACCGACCCTACGCCCAGGGCCAGGCACACGCAGAACACAGCCAGCACCGTCAGACGCAGCAGACGCTTCTCGCGCGAATAGCGGTAACGTGCCTTCTTGCGTCGCAGCGAGGCTATCATGTCCTGCATGATGCCGAGCGGACACACCACCGAGCAATATATGCGTCCAAACACCAGCGTAAGCACCGCCAATGCCACCACCACTACCAAGTTCAGAGCCAGCAGGGCAGGCAACAGCTGTACCTTGGCCACCCAGCCAAGCCAGTGGTGCAGGGTGCCGCTGTAGTCGAGAAAGAGCAGCGTGATGAACAGCATCATCAGGGCCGCCAGAACAATTCGTGTCTTTCTGAGCATTCGTGAGAAAGTTGAGAGGTGAGAGAGGTGAGAAAGTTGAGAGTTCTGCTGCAAAAGTAACATTTTGGCCGCATACCGCAAAATAATTCGCGACGTTTTTTTGCAGACTGCCTGTTTTTTGCTACTTTTGCAGCGGCTAATTGATAGTTAACTAAAGCACAACATAACAAACATGTTCAACAAAGAGACATACATACAGCGCCGACAAGGGCTGAAGCGCATGGTGGGCAGCGGCGTGGTGCTGCTGTTCGGCAACAACGAGTCGCCGGCAAACTATCCCGCCAATGCATACTCGCCCTTCCGTCAGGACTCGACGTTCATCTACTATTTCGGTCTGCACCGCGACGGTCTGGTGGGCGTGATAGACATTGACAACGACCAAGAGACACTCTACGGCGACGACATAGACATAGAGGACATAGTATGGTATGGAGCCGTGGAGAGCGTCAGCGACATGGCACGCCAGGCCGGCGTGGCTCACTCTTCACCCATGATGGGCCTGCGCATGTACATCGACCGCGTGCTGAGCGAACACAGGCAGATACACTTCCTGCCGCCCTACCGCCACGACACACGCATACAGCTGATGGACCTGCTGGGCATGCACCCGAGGCTGCAGAAAGAGCAGGCCTCGCTCAGCCTGATACAGGCCGTGGTCAGCCAGCGCAGCACCAAGACGGCCGAGGAGATAGAGCTGATAGAGCGTGCCTGCGACGTGGGTTACCTGATGCACACCACGGCCATGCGGCTCATCAGGCCCGGCGTGACCGAGCGCTACGTGGGCGGACAGGTTGACGGCATAGCACGCTCGCACGCCCAGGGTGTCAGCTTTGCCACCATCTTCTCGCAGCACGGCGAGATAATGCACGGCGCTCCCAGCAACAACAAGCTCGAGGCCGGACGCCTGGCACTGTGCGACGCAGGCTGCGAGCTGGACGACTACTGCTCGGACAACACGCGCACCATGCCCGTCAGCGGGCGATACACCCAGCGACAGTTGGACATATACAGCATCGTGGAGGAATGCCACGACCATGTGCTGCAGGTGGCACGCCCCGGGGTAAAGTACATGGACGTACACTTTGCCGTGTGCCGACTTATGACTGAACGGCTGAAGGAGCTGGGGCTGATGCGCGGCGACACCGACGAGGCCGTACATGCCGGAGCACACGCCATGTTCCTGCCGCACGGCCTGGGCCACATGATGGGCATGGACGTACACGACATGGAGGGGCTGGACCAGGTGAACGTGGGCTTCGACCAAGAGACACGACCCAACCTAGAGCAGTTTGGCACCAACTGCCTGCGCATGGGACGCCGCCTGCAAGAGGGCTTCGTCGTGACCGACGAGCCCGGCATATACTTCATACCTGCCCTCATCGACGACTGGCGACAGAGCGGACACTGCAAGGAGTTCCTCAACTTCGACCTCCTGGACACATACAAGGACTTCGGCGGCGTGCGCATAGAGGACGACCTGCTCATCACCGCCGACGGCTGCCGGTTCCTCGGACACAAGCGCATACCATATCACCCCAAAGACGTGGAGGCGTTTATGCAAATTGATAATTGACAATTGATAATTGACAATTGTTTTGCCAATGAGGATAGGCATTGAGGCACAGCGCATTTTCCGCAAGAACAAGCATGGCATGGACTATGTTGTGCTGCAGGAGATACTGCAGCTGCAGGAGCTTGACCACGAGAACGACTACTATGTCTTTGTCAAGCCAGGCCCTGACCGCTGTGTAAAGTCGTCGGAACACATACACGTGGTGGAGCTGTCGGCACCCACCTATCCCCTGTGGGAACAATGGGCGCTGCCGAGGGCGGCACGCCGCGCTGGCGTCGAGCTGCTACACTGCACCAGCAACACGGCACCTGTATGGTGCGGCATACCGATAGTGCTGACCCTGCACGACATTATCTTCATGGAGCCGTGCGAAGGAAAGAACCACTCTGCATACCAGAACATGGGGCGGCTGTACCGGCGCATGGTGCTGCCACGAGTGCTGCCGCACTGCCAGCGTATCATCACCGTTAGCCACTATGAGGAGCAGAACATCATAAACCGGCTGAACATCGCGCCCGAACGCATGGCCATGATATACAACGGGTATAACCAATGGTTCCGCCCCACCGACGACCCGCAGCAGGTCTATCGCCGATACATAGACAAGCCCGGCTTCATCTTCTTCCTTGGCAACACCGACCCGAAGAAGAACACCGAGCGGACACTGCTGGCCTACGCACGCTATCTGGAGCTGTCGTCTGTGCGTCGGCCTCTGCTGATGGCCGACCTGGACCGCGGCTACCTGAACAGCATAGTGCGCCGCAACCACATAGAGGGCATACTGGACCATCTGGTCATGCCGGGATACATCGTCAACAGCGACCTGCCGTATATATACAACGCAGCGTTTGCCTTCCTATACACATCGCTGCGCGAAAGCTTCGGCATACCGCTGCTTGAGGCCATGGCCTGCGGCACGCCGGTAGTGACGAGCAACACGTCGTCGATGCCTGAGATAGCAGGCCCTGACGCTCTGCTGACCGACCCCAGCAGTGCCGACGACATTGCCGATGCGCTGCTGCGACTCGAGACCGACGAGAAGCTGCGCCAGCAGCAACGCGAGGTGGGCCTGCAGCGTGCCACACTGTTCTCGTGGCGGCAAACGGCCGAACAGTTGATGCGACTGTACTTGTCCATTGAACATTAAACATTATACATTAAACATTATACATTATACATTGAACATTAAACATTTAGAATAGTGGATTTTGAAAGCAAAGTGATCAGTCGCGAGATTTCGCAACTGCTGTGGGAGAGAGAGAAGACCGTCTCGACAGCCGAGAGCTGCACCGGCGGGCGTATTGCCGAAGCCATCATAGCCGTGCCGGGTGCATCGCGCTACTTCATGGGCGGCATTATTTCATATACCGACCAGGTGAAGGAAAGCCTGCTGGGCGTGAGCCACGAGCTACTGGAAGAGAAGACAGCCGTGTGCGAAGAGGTGGCCATCAGCATGGTCGAGGGGGCGTGCCAGCGCCTTGGCACCGACTATGCCATAGCAGCCACAGGAGTGGCCGGCCCCGGTGGCGGCACCAAGGAAACGCCTGTGGGCACCATCTGGCTGGCCTGCGGCGCTCCAGGCCGTATCGTGACGATGAAGGTGGAGGAAGACCACGGGCGCGACATCAACCTGGCCATAGCCACGAACACCGCCATGCGCATGTTCCACCAGTACCTGACAGCTGAGGACGCTCAGGACGACACAACGATAGAGGAGGCTGAAATTGTACAGTAAGCGACGCTTCATCGGCGGCTATCTGACCGTCGTGGCCATGCTAACAGTGACGAAATGGGCCTTTGGCATATCTGTTGCGCCCCCCACCGCCGACACAGGCACACCGACAAGGGCTGTTGCAGCTGCTGACACGAACACAGGGCATGCGCCCCACCCTATCCGCGGCGTGAACGACTACGACCAGTGCTTCCCCGACAGTCAGGAGGTGCAGCTGCGCTCGGCCATGCGATGGGGCGTGAGAAGCGTGTGCGACCGCGACGATGCCGAGCAGCGGAAAAAGGATCTGGTGTATGTGGATGCCAGTCCGTACTATCAGGTGGACCGCCTGTGGTACAGCATACCCTATCTGGTGCCGCGCGCCGCCGCCCTGCTGCACGACATAGGCCGTGCATACTTCGACAGCCTCGACGCAAAGGGTCTGCCACTGCACCGGTTGCTCGTGATGAGCGTGCTGCGCAGCGAGAACGATGTCAGGCGGCTGCGCCGCCACAACGGCAATGCCACGGAAAACTCATGCCACATGTACGGCACGACGTTTGACATCTCGTACAACAGATACATCACCGTGCAGGACCCCGAAGGGCCTCAGCGCCGACAGGTACGCAACGACTCGCTGAAATACATACTGTGCGAGGTGCTGCGCGACAAGCGGCAGGAGGGGCGCTGCTACATCAAGTACGAGCGGAAGCAGGGCTGTTTCCACATGACCGTGAGATAAGAGACAGACGACCGTGAGACAAGACAGAGAGACATGAGCAACGCCACACGCACAACGCTGGCCGCCGACAGCGGCAGCACCAAGACCACATGGCGGCTGACCCCCGCAGACGGGGGGCAGCCGCTGTTCTTCTATACACAGGGGCTGAGCCCCATACACCAGAGCGCCGACGACATCCTGCTGGTGCTACGCCACGAACTGCTGCCGCAGATAGCGCCGCACAACACCAGCGGCATGACGGTAGAGTTCTATGGCTCGGGCTGTCTGCCAGAGCTGTGTCCCACGGTGGAGCGCTGCCTGCGCCAGGTGTTCCCAGATGCCACAGCAGTGACTGTGGAAAGCGACCTGATGGGCGCGGCACGGGCCCTGTGCGGCAAGAGCGAGGGCATAGCCTGCATACTCGGCACCGGCGCCAACTCGTGCCTCTACGACGGTCGCAGCATAACCATGCACACGCCGCCCATGGGGTATATCCTGGGCGACGAGGGCAGCGGGGCGGCCCTGGGCAAGGCACTGCTCAACATGCTGTACAAAGGGCACCTGCCCACCAGCTTGCGCGCCGACTTTGAACGGCAGACGGGCCTGACATACACAGACATTATACGCCGCACATATCGCGAGCCACTGGCAGCCCGCTTCTTGGCCTCGCTCTCACCCTTCATCCACGCCCACCTCGACGTGCCGGGCCTGAGCGACATGGTGACCGGCAACTTCCGCGACTTCTTCCGTCTGCACGTGGCCCCCTACGGCCGACGCGACCTGCCCGTGGGCTTCGTGGGCAGCATAGCATGCCACTACAAAGCCCTCCTGACCGTTGCTGCCGGAGAGGAGGGCTTCACGCTGGGTCGCGTCATGCGCGAACCGCTTGACTGCGAATAAGAGTGTGACTACTGCTGTGCGGGAGCCTGCTCTGCAGGAGCCTGCTGGCTCTGGCTGGCGCCGAAGCCGGGCAGCGTGTTGGGATTGCTGACGGGATTCTCCACGCCCTCCATGACCGAGCGCTCGGCCGTGGCCTGCGGAGCCACGTAGGCACAAGCCACACTCAGCACCACCATAGCGGCGGCCATGCTCCATGTGGCCTTCTCGATGAAGTCGGTGGTCTTTCGCACACCGGCAACCTGATTGTACTGAGCGAAGCCGCTGGCGAGACCGCCACCCTTCGACTCCTGAATGAAGACGATGCCGATCATCAGCAACGCCACAATGCAGATTAGAATTACGAATAATGTGTACATTGTGTTTTTGATTGATGTTTGTTATTTATTGTTGATTATTATTTTGGGGAGTTGAGGAGTTGGGGAGTTGAGGAGTAGGGTCATTCTTAATTCTTCATTCTTCATTCTTCCCCGCCCTCTGGTTTATTATGAGCTTGTCCAGGAAGCGCAGCTGGTCGTCGTAGTAGCCGTTCGACAGAGGCTTCTCTTTCTTCAGCTGCACGATGATGTCGCGCGCCTTTTCGTAGTGAGCCTGCTTGATGTATATTCGCGCCAGCGTCTCGGTGCGCACATCGTTGCCGTCGCTTTCGGCCTCCTCGCCCTCGGTGACTCCCTGTGGCGACTGCGGCAAGGTTATGCGTCCACCTTCGTTCTCAAGGAAATTGTCTATCAGTCCCTGTCCGCGCAGCGGCGTGGCCGAGGCAGCCTGCTCCCAGTTCTCGTCGCTTTCCATCAGGTACGCCACATAATCGACAGCCGCGTCGGCCGGTGTAGGCTTGCGATGCTCCTTTGCCTTGCGCTGCTCGTCCTCGTCATCCTTTGGTATCGAACTGAGGAAGCTGTCTATCAGCGTTATCGTGCGGTCGCTGTCGCTTTCAGGCGTGGTGTCGCCACCTGCGGCCATGCCAGGCTTGCCGTCTTTACCGCCTGCATGCCTGTCGCTCGGCAGCTGGTAGTGGCCAGCCTCTATCATCTGGAACAGCACCCGCCTGTCTGCTATGTATATGGCGGCACGTCGCAGTTCCTCATCAAAAGACGCGTCGTGCAGCAGATACAGGTTCTGCAGCAGCAGTATGCGCGCCGTCTGATAGTAGGGATAGAGCGCAAGAAGCGAGCGCAGCTCATATAGAGAGTCGCGGTCTAACCGTTCAGGGTGGCTGATATATTCAGTTACGTCTATCACTGTTATTGGACAATTTCGCTATTTGACTATTTCACAATCTTCAATCTTCAATTGCTACCAGTTTGCAACAGTGGCATTGAATATCTGGTCGCATAGGTCCTTACACATCTGAGTAACAAGTTCTTCCTGAACCGACTGCAGCGACTGCGTTGTCTCGTAGCTCTGCGAGGCGGTGAACTGCCGTTCAAAGTCCTCGTCATGGTTGATGTTGTTGGTGAAGCGCACATTGACCGTCATCGACAGCTCCGTCTGTGCCGAATAGCCTTCGGACGATACCGACTTGTTGCGCTGTTCGTAGCGTGTTATCTCCCCCTCTACCTTCAAGTCGCCGTTTCGCTTGACCTGCGACAGGCGTGTGTGGTTGGCATACTGGTCCTTCAGCTGGTTGTTGAAGATGGCGGCCATCGGTCCCCAGACATAGCTGGAGCGTATGGGGAAGTCGCTGATTTGTATTGTCTTTGTCTTGCTGTAGTCTATGCTGGCGCCATTGAACTTATAGCTGACAGAGCAGCCCGCGAGGAAGAAAGGGAGGCACGCGACAAAGAGCATCGTGCAGAACAGCACGCGCGACCGCCCCCTGCCGACAATCCTGCCAGCAGACTTCAGGAAAGCTTCGGTGTTCCTCCCTACAGCGGTAGCCAATTCTACATTCTTCATGCTTCACTCTTCATTCTTCACTCTATCCCGTACTGCTTCAGTCGCCTGTATAGGGTACGATCGCTGATACCCAGCTCCTCGGCAGCCCTCTTACGGTTGCCTCCGTTACGCTCGAGTGCCTTCTCCAGCATGACGCGCCCCATGTCGTTCAGGTTGAGGTTCTCAGGAGCCTGGGGTGCCTGTTCGGGCTGGGCATCCGCCTCGCGCGACAGTTCCACCACCTCTTCCATGTCCGTTATGTAGTCGTCGGGCTTGCTCGTGCGTTGCGACTGTATAATCACCGGAGCCGTGGGATCCTGACCCGTGGCCACGGACAACGCGGCCGACGATGCGGGTCGGCTCTCAAGCTGCTTCTTCAGCTGCGACATCTCGCGCCGCAGGTCGTTGACGTTGCCCCTCAGCTCGAAGAGAATCTTGTAGAGCATCTCGCGCTCGTTCTCGAACGAGTGGTCGCCCGCGCCATGCTGTGGTATGGTGGCCAGCTGCGTACTCTCCTTGTCCTGTGGCAGGAACTGCGCCAGCGTTGCCGGTGTGACGGTACGCTCGCGGCTCAGTATGCTGAGCTGCTCGGTGAAGTTCTTCAGCTGACGGACGTTGCCGGGCCATTTATACCTCATCAGCATCTGCTTGGCCTCGTCGGTCAGGGTGACACGCTCCATGCGGTACTTCTCAGCCATCTGCATGGCAAAGAGGCGGAACAGCAGCACTATGTCCTCGCCACGCTCCCTGAGCGGCGGCATCTGCACGGTGATGGTGTTCAGCCTGTAGTAGAGGTCCTCGCGGAAGCGCCCCTCGGTGATGGCCTTGCGCATGTTGACGTTGGTGGCAGCCACCACCCTGACGTCGCAGCGCCTGACCTCGGTGCCTCCCACGGGTATATACTCGCCCGTCTCAAGCACTCGCAGCAGCCGCGCCTGTGTCGCCATGGGCAGCTCGCCCACCTCGTCGAGGAAAAGGGTGCCCTTGTCGGCCACGCCGAAATAGCCGGGCGAGTCGTTGATAGCCCCAGTGTAAGAGCCCTTGACGTGTCCAAACAGCTCGCTGTCGATGGTTCCCTCGGGTATGGAGCCGCAGTTGATGGCGAAATAGCGTTCGCGGCGCCGCGGCGAGTTGTCGTGTATAATGCGCGGCACAACCTCCTTGCCCACACCGCTCTCGCCCACTATCAGCACGCTGACATTGGTGGGAGCCACCTGTAGGGCCACGTCGAGAACGTGGTTGAGCGCCTCGCAGTTGCCCACGATGTTGTAGCGCTGCTTTATGAGCTGCAAGTCCTGGCTTGGCATGGTTGTACTTCTTGATTTATTTTGGGGCGCAAATTTACTAATTTATTTTCTATCCGCTACTCCGCCGACCACTTTTTTAACTTATCTTTAACTTTCGCCCGTCTCAGAAGGTGCGTCCTGCTGCTCATCAGCCGCAGCAGCAGCCTCGCGCCGGTCTGTAGAGCGGAAGCGCACCTTCTCGCTCTCGTCGCGCCGCTCGTGGTAGAGCTTGGGCAGAGGGTTGTCCATAGGCTCGTCGTAGTGGGCACGCTGGCGGGCCACGTCGGTTGCCACGTATATGGCCGTGCGCAGGGCTGAGGCGTCGGCCACGTTCTTGCCTGCCATGTCGAAACAAGCTCCGTGGCCCGGCTCGGTCATCACGATGGGCAGCCCGGCCGACAGCACCACGCCGTCGCCCTGGGCCATAAGATGGAACGGTGCCATCACCTGATCGCGATGCATGGCCAGCACAGCGTCGAAATGGCGCAACTGCTCGGGTGTCATGAGCCGCTCGGCCGAATACGGCCCGAACACCTGCTGACCGTCCTGCACCAGCTGGTCAACAGCCGGCATTATCACGTCGCGCTCCTCCTGCCCAGGCTGGTCGTCACGTCCGCCGCGTGCGTTCCATGCCATGACGGCGATGCGCGGGTTGTTGACGTCGATGTCTCGCCTGAGTGTCTGCAGCAGCTGTACAGCCACGCCGGCCACCCTCTCCGTGGTCAGCTGGTCGGCCGCACTACGCAGGCTGCCGCCGTCTGTCAGCATGGCCACGCGACAATTCTCGCTGGCCAGCACCCTGAGCGG
>FLNV01000758.1_pt1 | contig 29297 bp, 21 predicted proteins | sample 1140351 | NCBI WGS metagenome assembly FLNV01 (sample SAMEA3878207, study PRJEB12797) | bioreactor metagenome | biome: Moose rumen | place: Sweden | collected 2011-10
CGCTTCAGGAAGAGAATTGAGACCGTCTTTTCCCAACTGAATGACCACCTCATGATGATACGCAACTACGCCAAGAAGCCAAGCGGCCTCTTTGCCAGAATGGAAGCCAAGGTGGCTGCCTTCACCGTGTTGCAGTATATCAATCTTCTCAATCATAAGCCTATAGGGCAAGTTAAGTATGCATTATTTTAATTCAACCAACAGGTTTATTATAGGAGGCATTCATCTCGCCATAATAGGTCTCGTAGTCAATGGCGGCTTGAGGCTCGTCCTCGATTTTCTTACCGCACAGCCTGCGCTTGATGGTCTCGTTCTGCGCGATGATGTCGAGGGCGTCCAGCACCAGCGTGTTACTCTCGTCGAGGGTGAACTCGCCCGGGCTCAACTGTTCAGGCACGCCGACGTAGAAATGCATGGCCTCCAGTTTCTTCAGTGCCTCCTGGCGCGTGGCGTCGCTCAGCCAGTCGAGCGTCTCGATGCGCTGACGGAACAGGGTGCGCATCTGCTCCATCATCGTCCGGCAACGGTCTGCGCCACTCTGGCTTATCTTCTGGAGGACGTCATGGTTCAACTGGTTCATTAGCAGCGGGCTTATCTGGCCCAATCGACTTATGATGGACTGGGGTACTCTATCATCGGGAATAGTACTACCATACATACCCCTGGCAAACTCGGCGACGCTCATGACGGCATAGTAGCGCAGATAGTCGTAGCCTTCGGTCTTCATGCGCTCAGGGTCTGATACTTCGTCGATGGCCGTCAGTATATCCCTGATGAAACCCTTCAGATCATCCTCTTTATCCTGTAGCAGCAGCACCTGTGCAGCATTCGGCAACATGCCTACGGTCACCATTTCCGCATAGGTGTGAGTCTGCGCATGCAGCCACTCCTTTTTGGTGAAGATGGGATTCAGACCCTTGTCCTGCAGCCGGCCAATCTCGGTCAGCATCATGCCGATGCCCGTCGGCTTCTGGATGCCCAGATGGTCGAGTACAGCCTTCACGGCCTCTGCCAGCGTCGGCCTCGGGGCCTTCATGTTCCTCACGAGGTGCTGCGCCAAGGGGTTGTCGGAGGTAAACAGGCTGTTGGAAATCAGGGCACTGGTTTTACTCTCGACATTAGAAACGAAGCCCCCGTCGTCCTCGTCATGCGACGCGAGCCACGTGCCCAGGGCATACATGTAGAAGTTGTCGCCGGGACGGACGGTCCTGTCCATCCATGCCTCATTGATGAAGTGGTCGGGCACGACGGGCACTTCTGGTTCCGGCACGACGGGGTTGTCTGAATTGTCGTCAACGCACGATGTGAGCGAAAAGCCGCAGGTGAGGATGGCGGCCCACATCCATAGTTTCATTGTCTGTTTCATATTTCCCTATTCTATAATGCTACTTCCATGCTGTTGCGATTTTGGGTGCAAAGGTAGTGTAGGCTGCCAAAACGAATGTTGCATATATGTTTATGATGTGGCGTTTATTTCGCTTCTTCCTTCGCTATTCTCCTGTACTCGCTACACGTCATGCTGTAAGCGTTGCGGAAGAGACGGGCAAGAGTGAAACGGCTGGGGATGCCCGACTGTTCGCCGATGAGGCTGATGGGGCTGTCGGTGGTTTTCAGCAGATGGGCGACGTGCTCTAAGCGGTGGCGGGTGATGAAGTCACCCACGGTCTCGCCGTGCGAGCACTCGCGGATGGCCTGCACCACATATTTGGCATTGGTGCCAAGCATCTGCGCCAGTGTGTCGCGGTTAAGCGTTTCGTCGGTATAGGGCTGCTGCTCGGTCATCAGCGTGCAGAGACGGCGGTAGAGTTGCTCCTCGGTAGTGAGACTATCTTCTGGCTGTGCCTGCAGTTGCTCACGCTACTCAGTCTCGGCCTGTTCGCGCTGCTGTATCCGCTCATATAGACTACGGTTCTTCGCGGTCAACGCATCACACTTTACACACAATGCCTCCTGCTCGCTGATACCAGACGATTCCCTATCATTCTCCACGTCGGCAATAATCTCATCGGTCAGACGGAGAACCTTTCCGTATTCGCCGTTTCTCACCAACAAACTGTTCAGCATGTTAAGCGTCGAATAATAGATACGGTCCATTCCCGCTGACTCGCCTACCCTTAGCCTTTCACCACGGTCAGACCTCGTGCATGCAGCAAAGACCAGCACGGTGAAAAGTATTAAGGACAGAGTATTTCTAAGCATGATTGGTCTTGCCATCATATTGCGCATTAAAGTTCCAAAACAGGTGCAAAGGTAGTGATAGCTTGCATTAGAAAACTTTAACACAACTATCCACCTGTAGAATCGAATATTTTCGAACAAAGAGCAAATGGCAGTGAAAATCGCCATTCTGATGTATATTCGTTATTACGCTGTACAGCAAGCAGTTAGCAAAACAGCGACTGAATTGCCTCGCAAATGGGGCCCCGCCAGACCGCAACGGAGGCCCCATTGAAGCGTAACGGAGGCCCCGTTACAACTCAACGTAGGCCCCATTACGCCGTGACAAAGGCCCAATTGCAAATTTACGGAAAGGTGGTTGGCGCGCACAGGAGGAAAAATCCATCGTTCTGTGGCACATAATTCCACAACCGATAGGTTTTTCCACTCTAAAAGTACAGAAAACTCATGCTGAAACTTGGATTTGTTTTGCCACAGGAAAAAAATCCAAAATTAATTTCATAATATCGCAAGATAATTGTAAATTTGCGGTCAAATTCTAATAATCCGCCAATAGCCTAACAAGACAACCACACAAAATACCATGTACAGAAGGAGAATGTACTTGCTACTGACCATGCTCGTGGTCGCAGTCGCCGCCAAAGCGCAGAACGTGACGTGGCACGCGGCCGACCGCCCCGCCACATACACCGTGACGAAGAAAACCGACCCCGTGGTGCAGACCGCACTCGGCATGTGGAAAGACGACCTGCGGCAAGTGACGGGCCAAGAGCCACGCGCCGCCAAGAACGGCACGATACGCATTGTACAGCTGGACCGCGAGCCCGCCATGGCCAAGCAACTGAGGAAGCAGGGCGTGCCCGTGGACAAACTGACAGGTGTGGGCGACGGCTTCTGGGTGGGCTGGACAAAAGGCCAACAGCCGGCAGCGCTGCTCGTAGTGGGCAGCAACGGCCGCGGCTGTGCCTACGGACTGCTGGAGCTGAGCCGCCAAGCAGGCGTCTCGCCCTGGATATGGTGGGGCGACGTGGTGCCAGAGAAGCGACAGGCGCTCAGCCTGCCCGCCGACTACCAGACGCTGCAGGTGGCCTCGGTGGCCTATCGCGGCATCTTCATCAACGACGAGGACTGGAGCCTGCGCAACTGGGCGTGGAAGAACTATGAGAAGACCACACAGTTTGGCACCATGGGCCCCAAGACCTACAAGGCCATCTTCCAGCTGCTGCTGCGTCTCAGGGCCAATGCCATCTGGCCGGGCATGCACACCGGCACGCCGGGCTTCTTCACCATCGCGGGCAACAAGGAGATGGCCGACTCGTGCGGCATACTCATAGGCACCAGCCACTGCGAGCCACTGCTGAGGAACAACGTGGCCGAGTGGGATCACTCGGTGCGCGGCGCCTACAACTATATCACCAACCGCGAGCAGGTGCAGCAGTACTGGGCGGAGCGGCTGCAGCAGGTGAAGGGCTCGGAGGAATTCTTCACCATCGGCATGCGCGGCATACACGACGGCTCGATGGAGGGTGTGCATACCAAGGAGGAGAAGCTGAGCGGCCTGCAACAGGTGATAGACGACCAGCGCGAGCTTATCAGGAAGTATTATAATAAGAATGTGGAGCGCGTGCCCCAGGTTTTCATACCCTACAAGGAGGTGCTGGAGATCTTGGAGAGCGGCCTGAAGGTGCCTGAGGACGTGACGCTGATGTGGTGCGACGACAACTACGGCTACATGACGCGCCTCTCTGATGCCGAGCAGCAGAAGCGGCCGGGCGGTGGCGGCGTGTATTACCACCTGAGCTACTGGGGCCGGCCACACGACTATATGTGGCTCACCACCACCCAGCCGGGCCTCGTCTATAGCGAGATGAAGGCCGCCTACGACCACAACTGCCGCAAGCTGTGGATCGTGAACGTGCACGACCCGAAGGTGGCTGCCTACGACCTGGAGTTCTTCCTCGACATGGCGTGGAACATCAATAGCCTCACCCCCAGCCCCTCTCCCAAGGAGAGGGGAGTAGTTACTATCGAGCAGCACTTGGAGCGCTGGCTCTGCACGCAGTTTGGCGAGCGCGCCGGCAAGGCCGTCTTCCCCGCCATGAAGGAGCTGTACCGCCTCTGCGGCATACGCAAGCCCGAGTTCATGGGCTGGACGCAGGTGGAGCTGGACAAGAAGGTGTACCCCAGAGGCCGCTCGCAGGTCATCGACACCGAGTTCTCCGAGTCGGAGTTCGGTAATGAGCTGAACCGCTATCTGGCCGCCTACAACAACATCAGCCAGCAGGTGAGCGATGCCAAGCGTCTGGTGCGCCCGGAGCTGCAGGATGCCTACTTCGCCGCCGTCACCTATCCTGTGAATATGGCCAAGGCCATGGCCGAGAAGATGCTGTTTGCCCAGCGGGCCCGCTCGCGCTACATGGGCCAGACGGACAAGGCCATGGAGGGACGCCAGGACTATATGTACTCCATGTCGTGGGCCAGCATGAAGGCCTACCGCCAGATACAGGAGTTCACGCAGCGCTACAACGCAATGGGCAACGGCAAGTGGCAGGGCATTATGAACATGATGCCGCGCGACCTGCCAGTGTTCTGTCCGCCCACGCTACCCTACCTGCCCACCGACGAGGAGGTGAAGCAGAGCAAGTACATCAACCTCGTCTCGCTCAATCACAACGACGACTTCCCCCGTACCGACATCGTGGCCATGAACGCCTGCGATTATACCACTGTAGCCCCCTCGGGGACTGAAGGGGAAGCCCGCACCATCCAGATGCTGGGCCACTCCATGCAGGCTGTCGCCATTCCCAAGGGCGGGGCGCTGACCTTCGCGTTTGAGAGCCAGAAGGAGGGCGACGCCACCCTCTACACCGCCATGATACCCACGCAGCCCAACGACAAGGGCGACCTGCGCTACTCGGTGCAGATAGACCACGAGGAGCCCGTGGTCATCTCGCTGAAGGAGAAATACCGCTCGGAGTTCTGGAAGAAGAGCGTGCTGCGCGGTCAGGCCCTGAAGACCACACCCGTGAAGCTGGCCAAGGGGCGGCACACGCTGACGGTGAAAGCACTGGACGACCACATCATCATGGACCAGTGGATGCTGGACTTCAAGGCGGGCCGTAAGTTCTACGTAATACCAGTCGCACAATGAGAAGGAGGCTATTGACCGTGGTGCTGGGGCTGACGGCCCTGTGCGCCAGTGCGGCAATGGGCGACGCGTTCCGCTCGGCCCTGCCGCTCGACTCTGCCAAGAAGGGCGTATGGCCCGTCACCGACAAGGCCATGATGCGCTCGCTGAACGGCACGTGGCAGCTGAAGGTGGTGAAGGGTATCACTGACGACAAGACCGTGCCTGCGGCCGACGACGGCTGGGGCACCATTCCCGTGCCTGGCTGCTGGGAGGCATACGGCTTCTGCGAGCCCAAGTACGACTATCCCGACTCGCTGACGGGCTACTACCGCACGACATTCACTGTGCCAGAGGCGTGGAAAGGACAGCAGGTATATATCCGCTTAGACGGCGTGCTGCGTGGCTACAACCTGTGGCTGAACGACCAGTTGGTGGGCACGTGGGAGTCGGGCTACAGCACCTGCCTCTTCGACCTGACGCCCTACCTCACGAAGAAGGCCTTCAAGGGCGAGCCGCAACGTCTGGCCATGCGCGTATATACCCGCTTCAAGGGATACGAGTTCGACTGCTTCGACGACTGGGCCACCAACGGCATCTTCCGCGACGTGACGCTGATGGCCGTACCCAAGACACACCTCGCTGACCTGACCGTGGTGACCAAGATGAACGGCGAGGTGACGGTGAAGGCTGAGGTGGCAAACAGGACGAAGAACACAATTGTCACCGCAGAGATGGCCCCCCCTACGGCCCCCAAGGGGGCTTCGATAGTGATGAAGTCAAAGAATGAAATAGACAATGCGACAATATTCCTTTTCGATGCAAACACTATTGTGTCCCCCTCGGGGGACGAGAGGGGGGCCTCACCTATGCTCTGGACTGCCGAGACGCCATATCTATATACGTTGCGCGTGTACGTAAAGGAGAAGGGGAAGACGCTGCAGACCTTCACCCAGAAGATAGGCATCAGGGAGATAAGCATCGACGGCAAGGTGCTGAAGCTGAACGGCCACCCCATCAAGCTGCGCGGCGTCAACGCCCACTCGACCGACCCAAAGACGGTGAAGGTCATTTCTGACGACCTCACCCTGCGGGACATGCGCATGATGAAGGAGGCATCGGTCAACTATATGCGCCTGTCGCACTATCCGCGCGAACCGCGCTTCTACGAGCTGGCCGACTCGCTGGGCTTCTATCTGGTCAGCGAGGTGCCCTTCGGCTATGGCGACAAGCATTTGTCGAGCCGCTCCTATCAGGACATACTGATGACGCGCGCCAACGCTACCGTCCGTCGCGACAAGAACCACCCGTCGGTGCTGGTGTGGAGCGTGGGCAACGAGAACCCGCTGACGCAGACCTGCGTCGAGGTGGGCGACTACGTGGGCCGCTTGGACCCGTCGCGTCCCTACTGCTTCCCGCAGGTGGGCAGCTACTTCCGCCGGTTCTGGGAGAAAGCGGGCATCAAGCCAAGCGAAACGGGGCCCTCGCCATTCCCCTCCAATGCCCCCATCTATGCGCCTCACTATCCCACGACCGGACAGATGGCTGGCTTCTACCAGCATCTGGACCGCCCCATCATCTTCACCGAGTACTGCCACACGCTGGGCACGTCGTTTGAAGACCACGACCGCCAGTGGGAGATCATAGAGCGCACGCCCGGCATCGCCGGTGGCTCTGTCTGGGAGTGGGCCGACCAGGGAATGCCATTCTTTAATGAAGAATTAAGAATGAAGAATGAAGAATGGGCTAACGCTACACCTTATGGCTATGAGGAACGGGTCTATACTGTTTCCCCAGCGCTCGGCTATCATGGACGCCTTGCTCGCAAAGAAGGGGGAACGGAAGGGGAGCCTTCCGGCTTTGAGATGTACGGCAACAAGGGCACCGACGGCCTGGTCTATGCCGACCGCACGCCGCTGCCCAACTACTACGAGCTGCAGCACAACTACGCCAGGGCCTTTGTACAAATTGATAATGGACAATTGAAAATTGAAGATGAGGCTACGCATCATAATTTTCAATTTTCAATCTTCAATCTTCAATGTACTAACCGCTACGATTTCCTGAACCTGAAGGACAACGTGACCTTCCACTGGGCACTGACCGCCGACCGCGACACCGTGGCGCGTGGTGCCTTCAGTCCTAACTGCCCCCCGCGCAGCAGCGTACCCTACACTCTTGCTGTTCCGTCTGCTGCGATATTATCGCAGCTCTCACAAGCCTTATCCATCCTCCACTTCGACATCGAGGACATAGAAGGCCACACCTTCCTGCACCAGAGCTTTGTACTCAGCAAGCCCGCCGTCCGGTGGGAGGGCAGCGACTATGCCACACGGTGGGTGCAGCAGGAGCCGCTGGTGCGCGCCGGTCGCAAGCCCACACTCGCCGAGAAGATTACCCAGAAGAGCCGGCTGCCGGAGCGCTACCTGCTGCCGATAGACAACCCGCAGGTGAAAGCCGACGTGACGAAGACGGCGCTGTCAAACCGCGGCCTTGAGGTGACGTTCACGCTCACGCCCGACACGGCCGATGTGTTCCGTGCCGAGCTGGGCCTGGCCTACCTCCTGGATGCCACCATCAATCGCGCGCAGTGGATAGGCTACGGTCCCTTCGCCTCCTATCCCGGCCGCTACCGGGCCAACCGCTACGGCTTCTGGGCCAAGCATAAGGACGACCTCTACTTTGAGGGCAACCATGGAGGCATCGACGCAGCCCTGCTGACCGACAGTCTGGGCAACGGCGTGCTGGTAGTGGGCGACTCGCTCAACCTGAACTTCGAGCAGACCGACCGCGGCATCGTACTCAGCGTGAATGCCGCAGTCAGCGGCCAAGGACCGAAGTTTTCCAAGACCCACTTCACCAGCTCGGCCAAGGGCGAGGCTGTGAAGGGCTCGTTCCGCATCTACCATATCGAGGCCGGGCGCATGCCGCAGGCGGTGAAGCGTCTCTTCCTCAGTCCTGCCGCCGTGCCCGCGCCGTTCCGCCCCTTCCGGACGCAGTATGACACCTATCTAATGCGCCTGGAAGATATTATCCAATAGAAACGAAAAGATACTGGAGTATATCACCACACAAGCACTTTAACACAAACAGATGAATAAGATGGCACTCCTACTCACTGCCCAGCTGCTAATGACCATGTTCGCCAATGCACAAAAAGACTGCGACCCACCGACACCCACATACCTCAATACGAAGGCAACACTGGAGGAGCGGGTGGAAGATGCACTCGCAAGGATGACCACACACGAGAAAATCCAAGTCATTCATGCACAGTCGAAGTTCACCAGTGCGGGTGTACCACGACTGGGCATCCGACAGCTCAACATGGACGACGGACCTCACGGCGTACGCGAGGAACTGGAGTGGAACTCGTGGAACCCTGCCAAGTGGACAAATGACTACGTGGTGGCATTCCCGTCGCTGACGTGCCTGGCTGCCACCTGGAACACCGAGCGTGCCGCACAGTACGGACAAGCCATCAGCGAGGAGTTTGCCTTCCGCGGCAAGGACCTGCTGCTCGGGCCTGGCGTCAACATACAACGCACGCCATTGAACGGCCGCGCCTTCGAATACATGGGCGAAGACCCGCGGCTCGCATCCAGAATGGTGGTGCCCTACATCCGCAGCGTGCAGGCCAACGGCGTGGGGTGCTGTCTTAAACATTTCGCACTGAACAACCAAGAGACCCACCGCTTCTCAGCCAACGTGAACGTCAGCGAACGAGCCTTGCGCGAGATATACCTGCCCGCTTTCCAGGCCGCCGTGCAAGAGGCCGGCGTATGGTCAGTCATGGGCTCATACAACCTGTGGAACAACATACACTGCTGCCACAACGACCTGTTGATCAACGGTATCCTGAAGCAAGAGTGGGGCTTCGACGGCGCTCTCGTCAGCGACTGGGGCGGAACCACAGACACATGGCAGGCTGCCACCGGTGGACTCGACATAGAGATGGGCACCTTCACCGACGGCAAACTGAAAGAGGCCGAGTTCACCTACGACGACTACTATCTGGCACGCCCGTTCGAGAAACTCATCAACGATGGCAAGTTGCCCATGTCCGTCCTCGACGAGAAAGCACGCCGCGTGCTGCGCACCATCTTCCGCACGTCCATGAACCCCGACAAAATCGTTGGCAGCCTCTGCAGCGAGGCGCACTACGAAGCCTGTCGCCAGATTGCCGAGGAGGGCATCGTGCTGCTTAAGAACAGACCTATACTTGCCAAGAAAGAAGGGCTGCTGCCTCTCACACACGAAAAGCTCCAGGCCCTGCAGCAATCTTCCCGCAAGGGAGGAAAGGGAGGACTCCGCATTCTCGTCGTGGGCGAGAATGCCACACGCAACCTAACACAGGGCGGCGGTTCGTCCGAGCTTAAAACGCTGCACGACGTCAGTCCACTGGATGGGCTGCGCACCGCCTTTGGCCATCAGGCCGACATTGACTATTGCCAAGGCTATGCCAGCGGCCGCGCCATCTACGACAAAGTGGACATTGTGGACCCAAGCGAGAACGAGCGACTACGCCACGAGGCACTGGAGAAAGCACGCCAGGCCGACCTGATCCTCTTCATCGGCGGAATGAACAAAAACCACAGGCAGGACTGCGAGAACGGCGACCGCGAGTCATACGACCTCAGCTTCGGCCAAAACCAACTCATCAGCGAGCTGGCCAACATTCAGCCACGCATCGTAGTCATCACTTTTGGCGGCAATCCCTACGCCATGCCGTGGATAGACCGCGTGGCGGCCCTTCTACACTGCTGGTACCTGGGCAGCGAGTCGGGCACAGCCCTGGCCAACATTCTCAGCGGAAAGGTGTGTCCCAGCGGCAGACTGCCCGTCACCTTCGCCCACCGCTACGAGGACTACCCATACGTGCAGTATGGCGCCGAAGCATACCCTGGAGTAGAAAAGCAGGTGTCCTACAAGGAGGGTATCTTTGTGGGCTACCGCCACTTCGACACACACCGCGTGAAGCCGCTCTTCCCCTTCGGTTTCGGTCTCTCTTACACCACCTTCGCCTACGGCAAGCCAACCGTTGTTCGCCATGACAACCAGTGGGAAGTGTCGCTTCCCATCACCAACACGGGCACCTGCCAGGGCAAAGAGGTTGTCCAGCTCTATATAGGCGGGCCGTCACAAGGCAGCTCAATCGAACGACCAAGCAAAGAACTAAAAGATTTTACAAAGGTAAGCCTTCTGCCAGGCCAGACCAAGCAGGTCACACTCACGCTCACAACGCAGGACCTTGCCTACTGGGACGAAGTTGCACACAACTGGAAAACCGCCCCCGGACGCTACCACATATATATATGTGCCTCCTCCAGCGACGTACGCCAGAAGGCGCTCCTTGACTATTAACTACAATCGCTAAGGGCGTGATGCCTATGAGCCAGTCGCCTGTTGCCTCATTGCGCCAGCAGGTAGCTGCAAGAGTGTCCACTGTGTCCTACGCCAGCCCCACTATTGAGACGAGGGCGAGCAGCACTGTGATAATAAGTTTCTTGTTCATAGTTCTTTCCGCCTTTATCGGGTAAAAGCATGGAGCGCATCGCTGCGACCCATGCCTGTCCCGGGTTACTTGCTCGACTTGCCGCTTGGCTTGCCAAGAACTTTTGCTTATGAGTTTCAAAACTCCGTTTGTATTATTGTTTATCGATCACTACTCCGCTTCTTCAATCACCCATTTCTGGTTGGCGTTGCTTTGCGGGTCGCCGTTTATGTCGTAGCTAAACACGGCGGCACCTTCTTTTGTCTCGCCTCCGGCTAAGTCAACGCAGCGGTTTTCTGAAAATATCCCGCCTTACGGGCAAGTTTTTTCTTTGCTTTTTTCTATCAAAAAGGTGGGCGAAGATGCATCGTTCATGCTATCTTCGCCCGCTGATTATAGAGGGTGGAGTTATGGTGTACAAAGTCACGTACGCGCACCAGCGTTCTGGAAGTCTTTTTTCATCATTTCACAACAACCTTCTTGCCGTTCTGAATGAACATACCCTTTTGGGTAGGCTTACCAGCTATGCGACGGCCGCTGAGGTCGTACCAGCTCTCGACAGCCGGCGACGATGCGTTGTCGGTCGTATGGATGGAAGTGACCACGCCGTCATCGTGGAACTTGATGCGCAGCGTCTGCTGACGGGCGCCTGCCTGCGGCTCTATTTGCAACCAGCAGCGGTTGGCGGCTATGGTGCCTTGGTCCTTCACCCACACAAAGTTCTGGCCGTCGAGTACATAGTATTCATGCTCTTCCCACTCCTCATCGGTAAAGGTCTTCTGGGTGAGTGTACCCTTGAAGTGCTCGTAGTCGCAATACTCATCGTCTGGAGCTTGATTGGTGGCAACGATGTCGAAGGTGATGGGCTCATCGCTGGCGTTGTATATGAGGAACGGCGTCTCTTTCCGCACGACGTCAAGCACCCCGCTCAGCATCACCTCGCTGTCGTTCACGCTTTCGATAGTGTAGAACTTGATGTCGTCAATAGGTGTTTCCGCAGTGCGGTTTTCGGCCTGATACATGGTGACGAAGCTCTTGGCGGCAACGGTCACCGAGACGCGCTTCAGGTCGGCTTCCGCCTTTGCCGCCTTTGCTTCGTTCAAGGCATTTTCCAACTGGTCGTATGCATCGTTTACTTCCTGTTGCGTGCTTTCCACATTGTCTATTACGTCATTTGCCTTCCGGATGTACAACTTAAGCGCATCTGCAATGTCGGGATAGTCGTCGCTGATGGAGTCCCAATAGTCTTCTGCATCCGCAATCAGGGATTCCAGCAGGTGTGTGTCGGCCTTGATGCTCGCCTCCAGCGTCTCTGCGTCCAGGTCGAAGTGGAAGTCATCGCCCGCCACGCGGTAGTACACGGTGTGGAAGCCTGTCGCGGATGCCTGGGGAATGTCGGTGGAGTAGTTCTCGCCGTCCAGTGAGTATTGCAGCTCGCCGCCCTCAGCTTCTCCCGCTACGATCAGTTCCTGCAGGTCGCCATTCCAGATGAGGCCGGTCTTTGCCGTGGGCAGTAGGGTGATGACGGCATTGGTCTTCTCGACATAGGTGACCGTTGCCACGATTTCGTGCGCGGGCATGGTGAAGGTGTAGGTGTTGTTGTCCACCCGGGTCAGCGCTACGTCCTTCTGCACCTCGGGCGCTCTTCTCGGAGCCTGGGCACCGCTCATGTCCATGAAGGTCTGCACGCTGACGCTCTGCGTGGCGTGGGTGTTGCGCGGCGTAATGCGGATGGTCACCTCGGTGCCTTCGGGGGCCTTTCGGGCAATCATGTCGTCAATATAGAATTCCACCGTGCCATAGGTGCTGCTGCCGACGCTGAGAGGTAACCCCGCAGGATAGACGAAGTGTGCTTCCTCCCTTGGAGAACACTCCCGGCCCCCTATTATGATGATACCATAGGTGCCGTACTTGCCGGGCCCTATGCTGTAGGGGGCATTCGCTCCACTGTATGCTTCAACGGATTCCACATGTTCGCTGATATAGATTTCCTCGATGTGGCCACCCAAGCCGCTGCCGATGGCAGCAGCATCTTCACCGCCATAGGCTACGATGTTGCCGCGCCAGATGGATACGCCGTCGCAACTGGTCGTATCTGCGCTGCCGATGGCGGCACATCCGCATCCGCCAGTGGCCCTGACGTCACTGGCATCGATATTGATATAACCGCAGTTGGCATTTCCCGTACCGCCTATTGCGGGGGCAAACATATTCCCTTCATGGTCACGTCCGCAACTGACTTCGAGGTCACCGTTTCCAAAAATCTCAAGGAAGAAGCCTTCTGGAACAAAGATGGCGGGGTTCTGTCCGCCGAATTCGCCACTGGCTCCCTCCAGCATGTTGAAGCCTCGCAGGGTAATGTAAGCATCGCCCAGACAGGTAATGGCCGCCCTTGCCTGTTCAGGCGTGTCGGCCTCCATGTCTGTGATGGTAACGTCCTCAAATGTGACTTCGGCTCTGTCGGCAATCATGACGTGGGTGTAAGGGCCACCTGTGCCCGTCAGCACGTCGCCGTCGTTCAGTGTCACGTCACGGGTCTCTTCTGTCAGCACAACCGTGTCGGCCCATGCAGGCACTGCTGCCATCACCAGAAGTGACAGCACGGCAAGTAATAATCTTTTCTTCATTATTTCTATTTGCTTGTTTGATAATCCTGTTCGTTCATTCTCTGCCACGTGGAGGTCGCCGGACGGGCGGCTACACCGGCGGAGGGTGCGAGTCTTTATGGGTTGACTTGGGGTGCATATTCGCTTCGATTATGCTTCTTTTGTCCTTCTAAGGAGTTCAGGAGCCTGTGGAGCCGCTGCCGACGCGCAAAGGCCGAAGGCCTGTCGAGACCACAGGCAGTGGCTTGCCTGTGCACCAGCCGCTCCCCGCCCCTCAAGGGGAGGGGTCGAGGGTGGGGTCTGTAGCTTCCTACTCTGTGACTGCGCGAACACTATAGCCGTAGGGACGATTATACGCTGCCGTAGAGTAACCTGACTTAGTGAGTCGGATGTAATACGCGTAAGTCGAGTTCAAAAGTGGATAGAGCGAAGACGACCAGTAGTTGCCTCGGGTGCCACCTGTGTCGGTGGGGGTACCTCCTTCCATATCGTTGCGGTGTCCAGCAGCAGGCAGGAAAATAGAATTGCTGGTATAGCCAGTCTTCTTGCTGGTCACAATATAACCTGCTATGCCGGAACCGTTATAATCTTCTGTCCACTCCCAGTTGCAGTTGCTACTATTGCTAAGTTCATCACACTCTGTATATGTCGGCATACGCCAAGAGCCTCCCCAGTTGGCGCGGGCGGCATCGTCGCCAAGTTCCAACTGAGTCATATTGTCGACAGGGACATCGTCGTTGAACCAGTAACTAGAAGCGCTCGCAGAACAGTATTTGTTTATTCTAATCATCGTGCCCTTCAGCCAGGCGAAGGCGTAAGTTGCCCAGGCGAAATACGTCTTTCCACTCGTACTTCCTTCTGTATATCCCGATGTCTCTCCCCAGGCAAAGTACGTACCGTAGCCGGTTTCCGTGGTGGCTCCGACATTCATGTTCGCCCACTTCACACTCAGCCCGAGATCGACGGCCTCAGCACCTGCAGGGGCATTGGTGAGTTCCACTGTCGGGTTCACCGTCACCGTTCCCTCGCTCGTCCAGCCCGTGATGGCCGTCGTGGTGCCCACGGCGCGGAGGTTGACGGTGATGTTCAGCGTGTAGAGTTGTCCGGCGGCGAAGGCCTTGCTGGCGACGCTGTAGGTGGCCGTACCCTTGTCGGTGACGATGCTGAGCAGTCCGCCGTCGATGGTCTGTGCGGGGATGACGGCGGCGCCCTCGTTGCTCACGGCAATGCTGGTGGCCGACCCCGTGGCCTCACCTACTTCGCCCGTGGCCTGATTGAACGAGACGGTGGGCTTCATGTTCAGTATGCTGACGCTCGTGATGCTCCCAACGCCCTGCCCGGCGGTGATGTTCACGCAGAGTTTCGCCATCTTGTGCGAGAAGGCCAGATTGACGGCCTCGGCCTGCTTCGCTTGGTTGTTCACGGAGGCAAACATCAGGTCGCTGGCCTTGTAGGAGGCATCAGCAGTTTGGTCGGCGGCCACGGTGAACGTCGTGCCTGCCGTGGCGGGGTAGTAGGCCACGATGTCGATGTTCTGCGCCCCGGCGGGGTAGTACGGTGCGGGGTTCGGGGCGGTCATCGTGCCGGCGGAGCCAGTGGTAAAAGTGTAGTCCGTCCACTCGCCGGCACCTGTGTTGCTGATGCGCACCTTGACGCTCTCGTCGCTTGCGAACGTCCCCTCGTTCAGGTCCTGCGCGGCGCGGGTCTCGGTCGCATCGATGGTCGAGTACGCCAGTGTCACCGGCACTCGCTGCTCTACGTTATCCATCGGGCTGTCTTCCGAGCTGCAAGCCGTCAGCACCGTCAGCGCGGCGGCAGCGATAAGAAGTTTCTTTGTCTTCATTGTCTATTTCGTTTTATTGTTTTACATGTAGATGTCCTCGTCGGTCGTGCCGCCGTCGCCCCAATTGTTGATGGAGTTTCCGCCTTGTACCGGGTCACCGCTCACCATCAGCATCCCCCGCTGTTGTATCTTGATGACCTTCATCGCCGGTTTCTCGTAAAGTTTCTTTTTCATTCTTTTGTTGTTTTAGATACTGCGCATACGGGGACAGTCCCCGTGTGCACAGTATGTTAATATAATCGCTATTATTCTGTAACGGGACGAACAGACTGACCGTAGTTGCGGCTCCTGTAGCCCCTGCTGACTCCACCCGAATAGAAGTGCACGTTCCTTGCTTCACTCAAGTTGGACTCGCGGAGAGAGGAAGACCAGTAGAAGCCGTAGGAGCCCGCAAAGTAGAGGTCGGCATAGTTCCAGCACCCCGCGGCAGGCAGGAATATCTGGTTGTCGTTGACTTTACTGGTCACGAGCATACCGTTGTGGGCATAACCGTCATCAGTGGTCTTCCAGACCCAGTTGCAGTTCTCGCGCAGCCAGGTCCACTCGGCGTCCGTCGGCATACGCCAGGTGCCGCCCCAGTTGGCGCGGGCCGCATCATCTACATAGTCATAGGAAGCGAAGTCCTTGTGCTCCACTCCGTCGCCGTTATCGCCCTTGAAGGTGCTGCCATCATACCAGATGCCAGAGGTCTGCCCGTCCGCGAAGGTGTATTTGATGATGTGCCTGTCGTCGGACTGGCCGGACTGCATGAAGGGGTAATTCGCCCAATCATATTTAGTCTTGCCGTCAATCCAATGCCCTGTAATTTCATTCCCGTATGCATCGTGCGTCACGTAGAACGGCTTCGTTGCGCCCCATGCGAAGTAGTCGCCATGGTCGGTTTCTGTCCGTGCGCCGACGTTCATGTTCGCCCACTTCACACCATCCGGGTGGCCCATGTCGACTGCAACGGCTCCGCCGGGACCATTAGTAGTTCCCTGAACGGGGTTCACCGTCACCGTGCCTTCGCTCGTCCAGCCCGTGATGGCGGTCGTGGCGCCCACAGCGCGGAGGTTGACAGTGATGTTCAGCGTGTAGAGTTGTCCGGCGGCGAAGGCTTTGCTGGCTACGCTGTAGGTGGCCGTTCCCTTGTCGGTGACGATGCTGAGCAGTCCGCCGTCGATGGCCTGCGCGGGGATGAGGGCGGCACCCTCGTTGCTCACGGCGATGCTGGTGGCCGAGCCCGTGGCCTCACCGACTTCGCCCGTGGCCTGATTGAACGAGACGGTGGGCTTCACGTTCAGCAGGCTGACGCTCGTAATGCTCCCGACGCCCTGCCCGGCGGTGATGTTCACGCAGAGTTTCGCCATCTTGTGCGAGAAGGCCAGATTGACGGCCTCGGCCTGCTTCGCTTGGTTGTTCACGGAGGCAAACATCAGGTCGCTGGCCTTGTAGGAGGCATCAGCAGTTTGGTCGGCGGCCACGGTGAACGTCGTGCCAGCCGTGGCAGGATAATAGGCCACGATGTCGATGTTCTGGTCCCCCGCAGGATAGTACGGTGCGGGGTTCGGGGCGGTCATAGTACCGGCGGAGCCAGTAGTAAAAGTGTAGTCCGTCCACTCGCCGGCCCCCGTGTTGCTGATGCGCACCTTGACGCTCTCGTCGCTTGCGAACGTCCCCTCGTTCAGGTTCTGCGCAGCGCGTGTCTCGGTCGCATCGATGGTCGAGTACGCCAGCGTCACCAGCACACGCTGCTCCGTCGGTTCCATCGTCTGTTCGTCCGAACTGCAAGCCGCCAGCACCGTCAGCGCGGCGGCTGCGAAAAGAAGTTTCTTTGTCTTCATTGTCTATTTCGTTTTTAGTCTTTGCTACATGTAGATGTCCTCGTCGGTCGTGCCGCCGTCGCCCCATCCGTTGATGGCATTTCCGCCTCGCACTGGTTCGGTGGTGCTGGTGCAGAGCATCCCGTGCTGTTGCAGCCTGATGACCCGCATCATCGGTTTCTCGTAAAGTTTCTTTTTCATTCTTTTGTTGTTTTAGATATTGTTTCTATTGTATTCTCTGTCTTTTCTTGTTCGGGCAGGCGTTCCACAAGTTCGCGTACAGCCTGGGCCATCTGTAGCATGGCGATATTACGGCGGCTGATGGTCTGATAGAGCAACAGACCGAGGCCGGCAATGACGGCAACGAGCAGCAGTACGAGGATGATAATGAGTAGTTCCATATCGTATTAAGCTTTCGGAAATTTTGGTGCGAAGGTACGAAAAAGGCGGGCCTCCGTCAAGGGAAGTCCGCCTGTTGTCAGTCCAAAACGGCAGAAAGCGCCGTCCATTTTGGCAAAAAGGGCTATTGCAGCAGCGATTTGCGGTAGTCGGAGGGCGACATTCCGTGCATGTCTTTACAGAGTCGCTTGAAGGTGGTGAGTGTGAGACCGCAGTCGTTGGCAATGGCCTCGATGGTGTAGTCGGGATGCTGGCGAAGCAGTTGCTCGGCCAGTCGCATACGTTTCTGGTTCAGATAGTCTTTCAGGTTCTTGCAGCCGCTCTGCTCCTGAATGATGCGGCTGAAGGTGGTGCGATCTACACCCATCAGGTCAGCGAGCATCTCACGGCTGAGGTCGCTCTGGGTGTAGAGACGACCTTGTTCCACGGTGTGGTCGAAGGTGGCAAAGCGGGTGGTCCCTCCTTGGGAGGGGCTTGGGGAGGCTTGCATGTTTCTCACAACATCGATGATGGCCTTGTTCTTCCGTTTACGGACGGTCTTGATTCTGTAAACCAACAGCATGACGGCCAGAACGGCCACTATTCCGCCGAATATGATAACCCACAGACGCAGACGGCTAATCTGCTCCGTCTTCTGCTGGTTCTGATAGACGGCCTCCAGTTCCTGTGCATTGTCCTCCGCCTGTCGCGCCAGCAGGGTGTCGTTAATCTCATACGATTCCTTCAACAGTCTGTAAGCCTCGTCACTATGGCCTAAGGCGGCCTCCGCCTCTGCCATCTCATATTTCGACGTGCGCTCAGAAGCCGTCCACAGGCCTTTCTTCTCGCGTACCCATTCTACGTATCGTCTTTGGATGTCCACCACCTCCTGATACCGTCCGCTACTGGTCAAGTAAGGACAGATGTCGCGCTCGTTGGAGATAGCCATGGGCTGGTGCTGCTGCCAGATGAGGTAAACGCTGTCGGCTTTCGCGGTGCTGTCCGTCATGCAGTAGAGATAGGCCCTCGTAGCCAAGGTGCGGACCAGCATCTGCTCGCCTTTTTCGGGTTCGTCCGACCGGGCCAGATTCGCCTCCACGCCACCCGCGTGGATGAGTGCTGGGCCATAGTCTTCATCAAGCGCACGCCGCTTCATCAGCACATAGTGGTAGTAGGCTAGCAAATAGGGCGCATCGGCTACGTTGCTTCTCTCCATCAGGCTGACTGCCTGCGTCATGTAGTCGTAAGCCGTCTGCTTGTCGCCCGTATCGTAGATTTGCATACCCAAGGTGAGCATGGCCTCGGCTTCCATCTGCCTGTTGCCCGCAGCATGAGCCTCGGCCAACTGGGTCTTTAGCAACTCACGAGCCTTCGTCTGGTTGCCCAGTGCCTGATAGCAGTCAATCATGTCCTGGCGGAGTGTCAGCCTGTCATTCCCTTGTGCTTTCGACAAGGCCGCCTCATACGCCTCAAGAGCCTCCTGATACTGCTGACCGTTGTACAATTCATTGGCCTCCTCTCGCAAAGTCTGCCAGTCCGATGAACTTTTCGTGCAGGACATGAAGAGCAGCACAAGAAAGAGAACCGCAATAATGCTACTGCTGGAACTACGGAGAGACAGACAGTCACAGTCCTTGAAAGCTTTCTTTGTCTGTGCCATAACGCTATGAGTTTTGTAATTGCGGGTGCAAAGGTACAAAGTTTTTCTGAATAAACGAAACATGGGTACTTAAGGTGAAAAAAATAAAATAACTGTAAGCTAATTCAGCATTATTTCGTAATTTTGCGGCCAAGTATGCCAATGGCGACCAAACACTAAATCAACATTATCAACCGCATAAAGACAAGAAAGATGAAAGCTATCCTAACAATGCTTGCACTTATGGGCACCGCTATGCCAGCCCTATCCCAGGGAAAGGCCACCGTGCTTGAAGACGTAAACCACGTGGTCGATAACACACCCGACTCGATAGCCAAGGCGCTAATGTCGCGGCCAGCGCCAGGCAGCACCCGTCGCGACGGCAAACCAGTGCTGTTCCTCATTGGCAACAGCACCATGCGGAACGGTACCCGCGGCGACGGCAGCAATGGACAGTGGGGGTGGGGCTACTATGCTCCGAAATACTTCGACTACAGCCAGATATCCGTTGAGAACCAAGCTCTGGGCGGCATGTCCACCCGCACCTTCTACACCAAGCTATGGCCAGATATACGCCAGGCCATACAGCCAGGCGACTGGGTGATAGTGAGCATAGGCCACAACGACGGTGGACCGATAGACGAGGGCCGGGCACGCTCGGTGCTGAGCGGCACGGGACAGGACTCCGTAGTAGTGACCATCAAGGAGACGGGGGTAAAAGAAACGGTCTATACCTACGGCGGATACATGCGCCGCTATATATCCGACATCAGGGCACGGGGTGGCCACCCCGTGCTGATGTCGCTCACACCGCGCAACGCCTACGACCCGCAGACATGCCTCATCGTGCGTAAGCCGCAAGGCCCTTGGTTAGAGACTATAGCCAAGGAACAGGACGTGCCATACATTGACCTTAACGAGATAAGCGGGGCGAAGCTGGACAGGTTCGGACCGTGGAAAGAGGCCTACCATTTCTATAAGGACAATATACACACATCACGCTTCGGCGCAGAGCTGAATGCACGCTCAGCCGCCGAGGGCATAGCCGCATGCAAACACAAGGGCATAAGGGAGCTGCAGAAAATGCTGGTCAACGTGGAGCCGCAGGTGGTTCCGGTGAAGCGAGAGAAAGGCAAGCCTGTGCTGTTCATCACCGGCGACTCGACAGTGAAGAACGAAGACCGCGATGACGACTCGATGTGGGGGTGGGGGTCACTGGCCGACCAGGTGATGAACACAAAGAAGATAACCATTGCCAACTGTGCAAAGGCGGGACGCAGCACCCGCACCTTCCTGAACGAGGGGCGCTGGGACCAGGTATATAACTCGCTACAGCCAGGCGACTTTGTACTGATACAGTTTGGCCATAACGACATAGGCCCCATAGACAAAGACCGTATGCGCGGCGTGATACCAGGCGTGCAGGAAGAGCCTAAGGTGTATAAGATGGAAAAGACGGGCGACTTTGAACTGGTGTATTGCTTCGGCTTCTACCTGAAGAAGTTCATCATGGACGTGCGAGAGAAGGGGGCGACCCCAATCGTCGTCTCGCTCACACCGCGCAACGAGTGGAAGGATGGCCGCATAGAGCGCCGCAACGACACATACGGACGCTGGTACCGACAGGTATGTCAGGAGACACAGACCGAGCTGGTGGATCTGCACAACCTTACGGCCGACGCGCTGGAGAAGGAGTGCAGTTCGAAGGAAGATGCTGCCAAATACTTCAAGCGCGACCATACCCACACATCAAAGCTGGGTGCACTGACCAATGCCAAGAGCGTGGCCAAAGGTCTGAAAGCCAACTCATCGCCACTGGCAGCCTACCTACGGTGAATTGATAATTGATAATTGACAATTGACAATTGACAATTATAAACTCCACAACTATTCAACTACTCAACTCCTAAAGAAGATGAAACTATTCGACGTATATCCCTTATTCGACGTTAACATTGTCAGGGGACAAGGATGCCGCGTCTGGGACGACCAAGGACAGGAATATCTGGACCTATATGGAGGCCACGCCGTCATCAGCATCGGTCACAGCCACCCACATTATATAAATAAGGTGACGGAACAACTGGGCCGATTAGGCTTCTACAGCAACTCGGTCATCAACGACCTGCAGCGCCAACTGGCCGAACGCTTAGGACGACTGAGCGGCTACGACGACTACCAGCTGTTCCTCATCAACAGCGGAGCCGAGGCGAACGAGAACGCGCTGAAGCTGGCCTCGTTCCACACGGGCCGCACTCGCGTGCTGTCGGCAAAGAAGGCTTTCCACGGACGCACGTCGCTGGCCGTGGAGGTGACCGACAACCCCAAGATCATTGCGCCCATCAACGCCAACGGCCACGTGACCTACCTGCCGCTGAACGACCTGCCCGTCTGGGAGGCCGAGCTGCAGCGGGGCGACGTCGGCGCCGTCATACTGGAGTGCATACAGGGCGTGGGCGGCATACAACTGGCCACGCCGGAGTTTGCACAGGGGCTGGCTGCCGCCTGCAAGCGCCACGGCACCGTGCTGATATGCGACGAGATACAGTGCGGCTACGGCCGCTCGGGCAAGTTCTTCGCCCACCAGTGGCTCGGCATCCGTCCCGACCTCATCACCGTGGCCAAGGGCATTGCCAACGGCTTCCCCATGGGCGCAGTACTCATCTCGCCAGCGTTCCAGCCTGTCTATGGACAGCTGGGCACCACCTTCGGCGGCAACCACCTGGCCTGCGCCGCGGCACTGGCCGTGACAGACGTCTTTGAAGAGGAGGGACTGGTGGAGAACGCCCACCTCGTGGGCCAGTACCTCATGGAGCAGCTGCAGGGTCTGAAGCACGAGAAGATACTGGAGGTGCGCGGACGCGGACTGATGATAGGCATCGACCTGAGCTGTCCGCACAAGGAGGTGCGCCAGCCGCTCATCTACGAGCAGCACTGCTTCACCGGCTGCGCCGGAACCACCTGTCTGCGACTGCTGCCGCCGCTCTGCCTGAGCAAGGACGAGGCTGACATGTTTATGGAGAAACTGGAGAAAGTGTTATGAAGATAACCATCATTGGTGCAGGAGCCATGGGCGGAACCACCGCCGAGGGCCTGCTGAAGCAAAAGAAGATAGACGTGGCGCTGACCGTGAGCGACCCCGTCAAGAGTACACGCGAGCGCTTCGAACAACTCGGCGCCACGACCACAGATGACAACGCAGCGGCCGCAAAGGGGGCCGACGTGGTGTTTGTCGTGGTGAAGCCGTGGCTGGTCGAACAAGTGCTGAAGGGCATCGCACCCGTGCTGACAGGCCGTCAGGCGCTGGTCGTAGTGGCGGCGGGCGTAGCCTCGGCCAAGATCAGAGAGTGGCTGGCCGACAGCGTCTTTGCCAAGACCAAGGGAGCGCTGCTACTGGCCATACCCAACATAGCCATCGCGCAGCTGGCCTCGATGACGTTCCTCGTGCCCGTGGTGGCCGACGACACGCAGACAGCCGTGGTGAAAGGGCTCTTCGACAGCGTGGGCACCACCCTGCTGACCGACGAACAGCACCTGCCGGCAGGCACAACGCTGGCCTCGTGCGGTCTGGCCTACGCCCTGCGCTACATCAGGGCCGCCTCGGAGGGCGGCGTGGAACTGGGCTTCCGTGCCGACGATGCCAAGACCATCGTGGCGCAGACGCTGCTGGGTGCGGTCAGGTTCCTGCAGGCCACGGGTATGCACCCCGAGCAGGCCATCGACCTGGTGACCACGCCCGGCGGACTCACCATCAAGGGACTGAACGAGATGGAACATGCGGGCTTCACCTCGGCCGTGGTGCGAGGGCTGAAGGCTGGACTGAAATAAACCACACTACAGGAGAAAGCAATGAGCATGACACCAATACAGACAAGACAACGCGGCTGGAGATTGGGACTGCTAAGCCTGATGGCCCTATGCATGGCCCTGCTGCCCAGCGCCCTAAACGCCGCAGAAAAGCAAGAGAAGCCCCAAGCCAAGGAGGTGTTCACCAAGACATACGACCACTTCTACGGCAAGGAGGGCGTGCGCTTCAACTACAAGATCAGCATCCTTGGCATCTACCACGAGGAGGGATGGGCCTGCTACAAGGGCGATAAGAGCAAGTCGGCACATGCGAACACCGTGATGTGGAACAACGGCTCGCTGCTCTACAAGCTGCGTCTGGACAAGCGTCTGGTCGAGATTCACGACCCCAAGGTGAACAAGGAGGACCAGATGCTGCAGAAGTTCAAGTTCTATCCAGACGAGTTCAACTACAGCCTGACGATGGAGGGCAGCGACTATCTGGTCACGCTGAAGGCCAAAAAAGACGCCAAGAACACGAAGATGAAGGAGGTGCGCATCGTGGTGGACCCCGAGACCTACTACCCTCGCCAACTGCGCATCCGGGTGCTGGGACTCTTCTGGGCCAAGGTGACGTTCACCGACTTCAAGGCAGGCAACATCGCCGACAGCACCTTCGACTTCCCCAAGGAGAAATACAGTGACTACAAGATGGAAGACCACCGCTGACACAACAGTAAACAGAAACAAATCAGTTCTCCTCAACTCCACAACTCCTCAACTCCACAACTCCACAACTCCTCAACTCCACAACCGTGACATTTGCGATATTTGGAAATAGCTACCAGCAGCACAAGGCAGTCTCTACTGGCCACCTGCTGCAGCTGCTACGTCGGCAAGATGCCGACGTGATGATAGACCGTGAATACAGCATGTTCCTGCAGAGCATAGGTATCAACGAGGCAAAAGACTATCCTGTCTTCTGTGCGGGCGACTTCCACGCCGACTTTGCCTTCTCCATGGGCGGCGACGGCACCATGCTGCGCACAGCCGCCCGCGTGGGGAGCAAGGAGATTCCCATAGTGGGAGTGAACATGGGGCGTCTGGGCTTTCTGGCCGACATACGTCCCGACGAGCTGGCCGAGGCCGTCAACGCGCTGTACGTCGGACAGTATGTCAAGGAGCGCCGCGCCATAATCAGCGTGGAGGCCGATGGCCAGCCGCTGTCGCCCTACCCTACGGCCATCAACGACGTGGCCGTGCTGAAGCGCGACTCTGCCTCGATGATAACCATACACACCCAGGCCGACGGCGAACACCTGATAAGCTATCAGGCCGACGGCGTGATAGTCAGCACCAGCACCGGCTCGACAGCCTATTCGCTCAGCAACGGTGGCCCCATCATCGTGCCGGGCTCGGGCGTGCTGTGCATAACGGCCGTGGCACCCCACAGCCTGAACATGCGCCCCATAGTGCTGCCCGAGATGCGCGAGCTGACCTTCGACGTGGAAAGCCGTTCCCACGGTTTCCTCGTGGCCATTGACGGCCGGGCCGAGAAGCTCCACGTGGGCACACGCATAACACTGCGTAGGGCAGACTTCAGCTGCTATGTGGTGAAACGGCAGGGCAGCAGCTATTTCACAACCCTGAAAGAGAAGATGATGTGGGGAGCAGACACGAGGAGCGAGAAAAAGCAATGGTGAGAGACTCGACAGCACACAGTTCGCAGATAGCTATCCTGAGATGGCTGTGGCACGCATGGCGCGGCAACCGCCTGCAGGCCATACTCAACGCCCTGCTGGGGCTGGTGGCCGTGGCCGTCAGCCTGGCCATGGTGTGGGCCATGCAGCAGACCATAGACGTGGCCACGCACGTGCGTCAGGGGGCGCTTCCTGTATGGGTGGGCGTGATGGGCGTGCTTATACTGTGCGACTTTGGCATCAACATCTCACGCGTGTGGATAAAGAACATCCTTGGCGTTAAGGCACAAAACCTGATGCAGCAGCAGATGCTGACCATGCTGATGAAGCAGCAATGGCAGGGGCGCGAGGCCCGGCACAGCGGCGATGTCATCAACCGCCTGGAGCAGGACGTGCGCACGGTGGTCACCTTCCTGACCGAAACGCTGCCCGGCACACTGTCGGTGCTGACGATGTTCATCGGAGCCTTCGGCTATCTCTTTGCCATCGACGGCTGGCTGGCTGTAGTAACGGTAGGCATACTGCCCGTCTTTATCCTGCTGAGCCGACTGTATGTAAACCGCATGCGCGAGCTGACACGCGACGTGCGCGACAGCGACAGCCGCGTGCAGGGCGTGCTGACCGAGGCTGTGCAACACCTGTCGCTCATCAAGACGATGCTGGCCGCGCCGACGGTCAGCCATAACCTGGCTACCGAGCAGGCCACGCTGCGCCAGCGCGTGCGCCGCCGTACCGTGTTCTCGGTGTTCTCCAACCTGATGCTCAACGGCGGCTTCGCCCTGGGATACCTTGTAGCCTTCTGCTGGGGAGCATTCCGACTCTTTGCTGACACCATCACCTTCGGACAGATGACGGCCCTGCTACAGCTGGTCTATCGCATACAGGGGCCTGCACGCGAGCTGACGCGGCTGGCACCTGCTTTCGTAGGCGTTTTCACTGCTGCCGAGCGGCTGATGGAACTCGAGGCCATACCACAGGAGCCCGACAGCGAGCCACAGCCAATGGAAGGCCCGTGCGGACTGCGACTGGACGACGTGACCTACCGCTACCCCAACGGACATCGCGACATTGTGAGCCACCTGACCTTCGACTTCCAGCCCGGCACGGCCACAGCCGTGATGGGCGAGACGGGTGCAGGCAAGACCACGCTGATACGGCTGCTACTGGCCCTGATACGTCCCAGCGCAGGACGGGTTACGCTCTACGGCAGCAGACAAGCCACGGCGGCCACCATGACTGCCGGCCACCGCTGCAATATCAGCTACGTGCCACAGGGCAACACGCTGTTCAGCGGAACCATCAGGGACAACCTGCTGCTGGGCAACGACATGGCCACCGACGAGCAGATGGCGGCTGCACTACATTCAGCCTGCGCCGACTTCGTATTCCAGCTGCCCGAGGGTCTCGACACCGTCTGTGCCGAACAGGGCGGCGGCCTGTCTGAGGGACAGGCACAGCGACTGGCCATAGCACGCGCACTGCTGCGGCCAGCGCCCATAATCATTCTTGACGAGGCTACATCGGCCCTTGACACCGACACCGAACGCGAACTGCTGGACCGTCTGCTGCAGCACAACGACGGCACAGCCAGCGGCCGCACCGTCATCTGCGTCACTCACCGTCCCGCCGTACTCGACTACTGCCACCAAACGCTCCACATTCCGTCCGACAACAACTCTGTTGGATAGATTTGACATGTAAGCGCCATTCTCATGTCCATTCACAAAACATTCTTCCGTAAATTCCCTCCGAATCGCTTGGCGGTTCGGATTTTTCTTCCTACTTTTGCAGCCAAGTCCTTATAGTAGTAGGTTTTAAGTTAAGAATATGAAAACAATGGCAACAATGAGAACAGACGAAGATGCATTTATTGCAATATTGAGGAAAAGCCATGCCGATGTCCTGGCAGGCAAGACCTATTCCCAAGAAGAGGCTGAACGTTTTTTAGACCAAAGGTTTTATGAACTTAGAGATACGTTGGTCGGCACCTGCGTTGCAGAGTCTTGCTGAGGTTCTGGAATACACCTTTCTTGAGCATGGCGAAAGACAGGCTTTGAACATAAGGAAACAGGTGATGGCTGCTGTTTTACAACTGTCCTCTTCCCCCTTCTCTGCTCCCATAGAATCAATCTCAGAAACAATTGGCATAGAGTTCTGAGGTTTACTGGTAATCAAGAAAATCAAAATCATCTATACTGTATCAGAGACAACCGTCAACATTGAATACATAAAGAATACATATCTCTCTGACTTAACGATGTTAGAAAGAATGGGATATGCACCGTAAAAAACAACCCAATAACCAAGAACCAATTATGAAACGCCTACTGAATTTGATTGCCATCGCATTGATGATGCTGTGGTGTGCCTGTCCCGTGTGGTCACAGGATGACAAGGCATACGAAAAGCTGCTGAAGACAGCCTTTAAGTACAGGAATGACATCAGAAAGGACGTCCTGAAGCGTATCAAGGCATGGCAGCTAACGCCCATTCTGCATGGCGACTATATCGAGAACCGCAACGGCCGCTCGCTTTCCTTGGAAGGCGAGGAGCTGTTCACCAACCTCGACTATGTGCGGCTGCAGCCTTTCTGGTACAACTATATGCTGATAACCAGTCCAACAGGCAAGAAGGGGATAGTCAAGGCCGAGTCGAAAAGCGTGGGCACCTTGGTTATACCCATGAACTACGACGTGATAGAGGATCACGGCGAGGAGGGCTATTTCCTATGCACATACACTGATGGCGGAGTGAGGAAGGTCAGGATCTTCGGACTGTGGGGCGATGCGCTGTTGGACCTGAACGACCCCACCGACATTCGCTGCGACTATTTCGCCGCCTACAACCAGTATCTCGTCTCCGTGCCGGCGAAGGGACTGCCTGGCAAACGAGTATTCGCCATATCCTATCCCGACGGCCAGATGGTGTCCAAACCCTTCACGGCAGAAGACGTGCAGCTCGGCGGCAGCACCATCCTTGTCACCGACAGCGGTAAGACCAAGGCCTACAGCGATTCTCAGTACGGAAAGGTGGAACACAAGCATGCTGGCCTGACCAGCATGAAAAGCCGCGATGACATTGCCTACACCAACCTGTTCAGCAACAAATGGATGGACCAGGCCATCGATTACTTCCACAATAAGAACAACTACGCCAAGGCCATAGAGTGCTTCAATTTCTATGAGCGCTTTGATGCCATGAACACAAACTTCCACGACACGTATGCCGGTCGGCTCTACGTCAGGATACGAATGCTCTGCTACAACAATGCCGGCCATTTCGCCTCGCTGCAGAGATACGTTTGGGGTGAGGAGGAGTTCAAGCCATACAATTTCGGTATGTATTTTGACTTCGACTCCAACTCGTTCTATGACAATACCGACCGCATCGTGACAGACAAGACCGACCAAGCAGACTTGGTGAAGCTGTTCAACGACTGCAACAACTTCTACCATGACACCTACGCCAACATAGAGCGGCAGCGCCAGGAAGAAGCAGAGCAGGCGGCAGCCGTAGCCAATGTCATAGCAGGTACCCTTAACACTATAGCGCAAGGGGTGTCGTCTGGCAATCGGGGTGGTTCATCGAGGTCATCTTCGGCGAGACGATCCACGTCGGGGGGCTCGCGTGCCTCCTCGTCGTCAGGCAGCAGTTCGTCGTCAGGCGAGTCTCAGAGCGCCGTCACTCGCAAGACATGTCCACGCTGCAGCGGCAAGGGCACCATCGTGGTGGAACAGTCCCTCACCGGCGGTGGTCTCAAGGTGGAAAAGGTTACTTGTTCGGAGTGTGGTGCCACATACGACAAGCGCAGCACCGGCCACCGGCACGACAGATGTCCCTCCTGTCGAGGAACCGGGTACTACGAGCTGCGATGAGTCCGCAGCCACATTGTCTTCACTTTGTCCTGACAGCCACCTGCGTGCGCAGCAGCACGTATGACAGACTGGTCGTAAGTATGCAGGAATAAGTCAGCGTTGCTGTCAGGGCGGACCACGCCGGTGTCTGCCCCACCAACACCAATGCCAGCATGACCGGTATGACCGGAACGCGCAGGGCAGCTATTGCCGTGCGGCGCAGGGCGCGGCGCGTGAACGGACGCACAGCCTCGCTGCTGGTGGAGCCGTTGGCCAGCAGATACTCGCGCTGGGGCAGACCAGAAGCCATGCTGCTGCGAAAGACCTTCAGCGCGCGACGTGTACACGTGGTAACCGCCCACGCCACCAACAGCAGCAGAGCAGCCACGGTCATCACGCCCATTGCAGGCCCCTGTGGGCTTACCGCGTCCTCAGCCGTCACCATCGACAGCAGCCAAAGCACCGCAGCCGCCAACCACAGGCGTAGCAGCGAGAAGCCAATGCTACGCGCCACGGCAGGCAACATGCGCCGGTCGTAGAGATATAACACGGTTAGCGACAGGGCCAGCAGTGCGATGATGGATATGACAAGTGTCGTGTTCATGTGTGTGATCATGTGTGTGTGTTTACTGGGCGACACCCTCGCCAACGCTCACCACGGCCAACTGCCGTCGCTGGGCCATCTGCTGCAGATAGCCTTCCGGACACAGCGGCTGGCACACCAGCAGCAGCCGCGTGGCACGTGCCACGGCTACAGCCAGCAGCAGCTGGCGCCGCTGGTCGTCAGTCAGCGCCGCCGGCAGCGAGTGTGCCACCTGCATGTCCATGCCGATGAGGGCTGCCTCACTCTCGACGCTGCCCATGAGCGACGGTGCCAAGCCGAGCGACTC
>FLNV01002105.1_pt1 | contig 29220 bp, 24 predicted proteins | sample 1140351 | NCBI WGS metagenome assembly FLNV01 (sample SAMEA3878207, study PRJEB12797) | bioreactor metagenome | biome: Moose rumen | place: Sweden | collected 2011-10
TTCTTGATAGCCTCGCGGATCTGGTCAACATCGTTACCGTCGATCTTCTGAACAAACCAGCCCCATGCCTCGTATTTCTTGGCTGTATCCTCGCAGGTAACAACCTCTGTGCGTGTAGAGAGCTGGATATCGTTGGCGTCGTAGAACATGATGAGGTTATCCAGGCCAAGGTTTCCGGCGATACGGCCGGCACCCTGAGAGATCTCCTCCTGCACACCACCGTCAGAGATGTATGCATAGATGGTCTGATTCATCACGTTGCCTAGACGAGCCTTCAGGAACTTAGCAGCGATAGCAGCACCTACTGCGAAACAATGGCCCTGTCCGAGAGGACCAGAGGTGTTCTCGATGCCACGCTCAATCTCGCGCTCGGGGTGGCCAGGAGTTACCGAGCCCCACTGGCGCAGGTTCTTAAGGTCCTCGAGGGTGTACTTGCCGATAAGGCAGAGCTGGCTGTATAGCATCGGAGCCATGTGACCTGGATCGAGGAAGAAACGGTCACGACCCTCCCATGAGGGATTCTCTGGGTCGTAAACGAGGAATTCTGAGTACAGGGTGTTGATGAAATCAGCACCACCCATAGCACCGCCCGGGTGACCTGACTTTGCCTTCTCAACCATTGAAGCAGCAAGGATACGGATATTGTCCGCTGCCATGTTCATAACTTTGTTGTCGTTCATAATAATCAATGAGTAATTAATTTAGTTAATATTTAAAACGATAATAGACTTTGCGGGAACCTTGACTGTGAGGATGCCCTTCTTGATCTTTGCATCTTTGTACTCCTTAGGAGCTACAACATTGGTATTCTTGAAGTCGTTGTAGTCGGCCACATTCTTAGAGGTAAGGATACGGCCGTTGACGCTCTTGGCCTTGAAACCGTCGATAGCGAAGTCGATGGTCTGAGCCTTGTCGAGAGATACATTTGTGATAGCGAGCACGATGCCGCCAGCCTGTGTCTTTGCTGCTGAAGCAGAGAGAAGAGGGCAGGGGCGGGTGCTGTTGTCTGAGGTGTTGGCCTTCTCCTTGAAGTACTCTTTGCTGCATTGTACTACCTCACTCTCGAGGTCGACGGGCAGGAATGTGGCTTCCTGGAACGGGGTGTACATCTCAAACACGTGATATGTAGGAGTGAGCACCATGTGGCCCGTGCCCTCCTGATCGGTGAGGATCATTGACTGGAGAACATTTACAACCTGGGCGATGTTTGCCATCTTCACGCGGTCTGTGTACTTATGGAACACGTTGAGGCTCAGGGAGGCTACGAAAGCATCGCGGAGAGCATTCTGCTGGTAGAGGTGTCCAGAGATAGTGCCTGGCTCCTCGTCCCACCATGTGCCCCACTCGTCAACGAGCAGGCCAATACGGTTTTTGGGGTCTTTCTTGTCCATGATGGCCTTGTGCTTCTTGATGACCTCCTCGATCTCAAGACACTTGCCGAGAGCCCAGTAATACTGGTCGTTGTCGAAATTGATGGCAGAGCCCTTAGGACCGTTCCAGCCTGTGCATGTATAATAGTGGAGAGAGATACCCTGCATGCGACCGCCGATCTTGTCCATACAAACGTCAGTCCATTTGTAGTCGTAGTCGCTGGCACCAGAGGCGATACGATAGAGCTTGTTGTCACCCTGATCGCGGAGGTAGGTGTTGAACTTACGGAACTCGTCGCTGTAGTACTCAGGACTCATGTTACCGCCACAGCCCCAGGCCTCATTGCCGATACCGAAGTACTTCACCTTCCAGGCCTTGTCGCGTCCGTTCTGACGACGCAGACGGGCCATCGGGGTATCGCCGTCGCTAGTCATGTACTCCACCCATTGGGCCATCTCCTTTACGGTGCCGGAACCAACGTTGCCGGAGATGTAAGGCTCACAGTCGAGCATCTCACAGAGGTTAAGGAACTCGTGGGTTCCGAAAGAGTTGTCTTCGATGGTGCCGCCCCAGTTGTTGTTACGGAGAGAGGGACGATCCTTTTTAGGCCCTATACCGTCCATCCAGTGGTAGTCATCGGCAAAGCAACCGCCAGGCCAACGCAGTACGGGAATCTTAAGAGCCTTCAGAGCCTCGAACACATCCTTACGGTAACCGTTGATGTTGGGAATCTGAGAGTCTTCACCTACCCATAGACCACCATAGATACAGCTTCCGAGGTGCTCAGAGAACTGGCCGTAGATCTCTTTGTTGATCTTCGCTCCAGCCTTGTCAGCGTGGATCGTTGCCTTTACATTGTCGGCAGCAGATACGCTCAGCGTAAAAGCGGAAAGTGCTAATACTAATATTTTTCTCATATGATTTTTTATTTATTATCGACAGCAGCCTGTTCGATAGGCAGACACTTCTTGTAGTTCTCGATATACTTCTCAAAGCCTGCAACATCCTCTGCGGTAGGAGCGATGCTGACACCGGTATTACCTGCGAAGACTACTTTCTCAAGATAATCTGCCAGACTCAGCTTGTCAGTATTATTCACGGCATATCCTGCGAGTAGGGCGATACCCCAGGCACCACCTTCACCGGCTGTCTCCATAACAGAGATAGGAGAGTTGAGGGCGGCTGCCAACATGCGCTGACCTACGCCAGGAGTCTTGAAATAGCCTCCGTGACCAGTGATGCGGTCTACTCGGATCATCTCCTCCTTGAACAGGATATCGTTGCCAATCTTCAATACACCGATGGCACCATAGAGGTGGGCGCGCATGAAGTTGGCGAGGTTGAACTTATCGTTGGCAGAGCGAACGAACATCGGGCGACCTTCCTGCAGACCTGTCACAGGCTCACCGCTGACGTAGTTGTAGGCCATCAGACCTCCACAGTCGGTATCACCCTCGAGAGCCTTGTTGAAAAGCTTGCCGTAGAGTTGATTCATATCTACCTCAATCCCAAGAAGTTGCTGATATTCCTTGAAGAGGTTTACCCAGGCGTTGATATCGCTGGTACAGTTGTTGCAATGAACCATAGCCACGAGACTTCCGTCAGGAGTAGTTACCATGTCAATCATCTCGTAAGGCTTGCTGAGAGGCTTCTCGAGCACAATCATAGAGAATGACGAGGTGCCGGCAGAGACATTACCTGTGCGCTGCTTAACGGCGTTGGTGGCAACCATACCGGTGCCTGCGTCGCCCTCAGGAGGACATACTGGGATACCTGCCTTCAGGTGGCCGGAAACGTCGAGCTTCTTGGCACCCTCAGGTGTAAGGAATCCAGCGTTCTCACCTGCGTTGAGAGACTTTGGAAGGATGTCGAGTAGTTTCCAAGAGAATCCCTTTGGTGCGATGAGCTCGTCAAACTTTTTCACCATTTCGGCATCGTAGGTCTTGGTGGCGGGATCAACAGGAATCATACCTGAAGCATCGCCAACGCCAAGGACGAACTGACCTGTTACCTGCCAGTGAACATAACCTGCGAGGGTAGTGAGATACTTGATGTCGCTGACATGTTCCTCGTTGTCGAGGATAGCCTCATAGAGGTGAGAGATGCTCCAACGGAGAGGGATGTTGTAGTTGAAGAGCTTTGATAGCTCGGCAGCGGCCTTACCGGTGTTGGTGTTACGCCATGTACGGAAGGGCACGAGGATCTCCTGCTTCTCGTTGAAGGCCATATAACCGTGCATCATGGCTGAGAAACCGATGGCAGCGAGCGCCTCGATCTCGCAGTCGTACTGCTTCTGAACATCCTTGCGGAGCTCAGCATAGCAGTCCTGCAGTCCGTACCAGATGGCTTCGGTAGAGTAGGTCCAGAGACCGTCTACCAGCTGATTTTCCCACTCGTGTGAGCCCTGTGCGATGGGCTTATTGTCCTTGTCGATGAGGACGGCCTTGATTCTTGTAGAACCGAATTCGATTCCCAAGATGGCTTTACCTGCCTCGATTGTCTGTTTTGCAGTCATAGCTTACTTCAGCGCTTTGTTCAACATGTAGTATATCTCATTGTTCTGGAGCTGTTGCTTGAACTCGTAGGTCTTGGTGTCCTTGTTGATCTTGACATACTCGATGCCAGTCATCTCAGCGAAGTCCTCCCAGTACTCTTCGGTGATGTCGTAAGAGAAAGCGCTGTGGTGAGTACCACCAGCGAGAATCCATGCACCTGCACCAATCTCGAATGTAGGCTGTGGAACCCAGAGAGCGCTGGCAACAGGAAGGTTCGGCATTGGCTTCGGCTCGATGCACTCCACCTCCTGAGAAATCAGACGGAAACGGTTGCCGAGGTCTACTACTGTAGCCTTGATACCACGACCTGTCTTTGAGGTGAACACCAGACGGGCTGTCTGCTGCTTGCGGATACCGATGCCGAGGAAGTGAACCTCGAGCTTGGGCTTGTCGACAGCGATGAGCGGACAAACCTCGAGCATGTGGCTCTGCAGGCAAGAAGAGCGGTCGCCAGCGAAGTTAAGGGTGTAGTCCTCGAGGAATGAACATCCTGTAGGCATGCCCTGCTGGATAACCCAGAGAGAACGATACAGACAAGCGGTCTTCCAGTCACCCTCGGCACCGAAACCAATACCCTCGGCCATCAGACGCTGAGAAGCGAGACCAGGAATCTGATCGAATCCACAGAAGTCTGGAGCCTCGATGTCGGCATCGCCCAGGTCGTCGAAGTTTGTGGTGAAGGCTGTGGCACCCTCGTCCTTCAGTACACGGCGCAGAGCGATCTCGGCCTTGGCTGCATTCTTAACCTTCTCCCAGTAAACCTCTTCGCCACTCTCGTCGATCTTGATGGTGTACTCCTTCTTGTACTCCTCAACGAGGGCATCAGCCTCTGCATCGGTAACCTTCTTGAAATATTCCATCAGAGAAGATACTGGGTAGTAATCTACATGATAACCCAGACGCTGCTCGAACTCTACACGGTCACCATCGGTAACGGCTACGTTGTTCATGTTCATACCGAACATCAGACAGCGAACGTTCTTGGCATCAGCCACACCGGCAGCGACGCGAGCCCATACTGCGATCTGCTTCTGTGCTGCCTCGTCCTTCCAGTAACCGCAAACCACCTTGCGAGGCACACGCATGCGGGTGCAGATATGGCCGAACTCGATATCACCGTGAGCACTCTGGTTGAGGTTCATGAAGTCCATGTCCATCGTTTCCCAGGGGATTTCTGCGTTATATTGTGTGTGGAAGTGGAGCAGAGGCTTCTGTAGGGCCTGAAGACCCTTGATCCACATCTTGGCAGGTGAGAAGGTGTGCATCCAGGTGATGATACCTACGCACTTTGCGTCATTGTTGGCAGCCTTCATCACATCCTCTACTTCCTTAGAGCTGTTAGCTGTGCCCTTATATACTACCTTGATGGGGATGATGCCGCTGTCGTTAAGACCAGCAACCATCTCCTTAGAGTGTCCGTCAACTGCAACTACGGCGTCGCCTCCGTAAAGAAGCTGTGCACCAGTTATCCACCAAATCTCGAAATTATCAAATGCTTTAATCATAATTGTTGTAAGTTTTTAAGTTTTGTACTATTAATGCTTCTGACCTTTTTGTCCGTAATAAGCGTTTGGACCATGCTTGCGCATATAGTGTTTCTCTACAAGCAGAGGATTCATCGTGAGGTCGGGATTCACGCTGAGAGCCACGAATGCCATCTTGGCACATTGCTCCATCACCTTAGCGTTGTATACTGCATTGTCGGGAGATGTTCCCCAAGAGAAAGGGCCGTGATTTTTCACCAGAACGGCAGGAGTGTGGTCTGGATTGATCTTACGAATATTCAGAATCTCGTCGACAATCACATTTCCTGTCTCCAGCTCGTAGTTGCCTTTTACCTCTTCCTCTGTCATGTCGCGGGTGCATGGGATATCCTTATAGAAATAGTCGGCGTGAGTGGTGCCGATATTGGGGATGTCACGACCGGCCTGAGCGAATGCTGTGGCATAGGTAGAGTGGGTGTGGACTACTCCCTGGATATTTGGGAAAGCACGATATAATACCAGGTGTGTTGGAGTGTCTGATGACGGGTTAAGATCACCATCGACAACCTCACCGGTGTTGAGGTCTACCACTACCATATCAGATGCTTTCATAACATCGTAGTCGACGCCGGAAGGCTTGATGACTACCAAGCCGTTCTCGCGATCGATGCCAGAAACGTTTCCCCACGTGAAGATAACGAGGTTCTGTTTTACAAGATCAAGATTAGCCTTGAATACTTTTTCTTTTAACTCTTCGAGCATAATTTTTGTCAGTTTGATTATTATTATAACTTAAAAGAAAGTCCTTCGTTGTACATGCGTTTGTTGAAGCGATAGAGTGCTGCGCCACGCTTGGAGCCTGTCTTGTCGATAAGCTCCGTCTTCTCAATGAAGTACATATCCTTGATACGTTTACGGAAGTTGCGTTTGTCAAGATCCTCTCCGTAGACAGCCTCGTAGAGATGCTGCAACTGGGTGAGTGTGAAGAGGCTTGGCAATAGTCGGAAACCAATAGGTTCTGAAGACAGCTTCTGACGCATCAGCTTACGAGCCTTGACGATCATGTCGTTATGGTCGGAGTAGAGCTGGGGGATATCGTCGATATTCACCCATTCCACACCATGCTGGATACGCAGTTGCTCATCGTACTCGTTGACGCTGATGAGTGCATAGTACGCGATGGAGATAACTCGCTCTCCCGGGTCGCGGTCTACACTTCCGAAGGCACCTACTTGCCGCATATAGAGATTCCTAAGGCCTGTAAGCTCAAAGAGCACGCGGTTAGCGGCTTCGTCGATGCTCTCGTCGCTGCGAACAAAGCCTCCGTAGAGACTCCATTCGCCACGACCAGGGTCCATCTGGCGTTTGCCTACCAGCACCTTCAGCTTGTCTTCGTCGAAACCGAAGATGATGCAGTCTACTGATACCCAGACCTTGGAATGTTCACCATAGAATCCTGTCATTTCCCTGATGCTGTTACTTGATTACCAGAAGTATGCATAGAAGCAGGAGCAGAGGCCGATAACAACCAGCGTTCCTACGATATCCCATACACCCCAGCTCTCACGGATGCTTTTCTTGAAGTCGGCAGAGAATGTGATGGCATCTACCTGAGCCTTTGAAGGAGCAGGCGTGAAGAAGCTTACGCAAACCATCAGCAAGATGATGAATACCAACAGCCAGCACTCGAACACGAGCCAGTTTGTCTGCCAGAACCATGTGGTGCTCTCCCAGAAGGCACCATCCATAGTTGCCTTACCGGTATCGGTGATAACGTTTGTCACCAGACGAATCATACCAACAACGAAGCCACCGATAAGTCCCCATTCACCTGCCTTAGGAGTGATCTTCTTAGAGAAGATACCGAGTGTGAACACAGCCACCATAGCAGGAGCCAGCAGAGACTGGATTCCCTGCAGATAGCTGTAGAGTGATCCAAGGCTCATCATTACAGGCATCCAAAGAAGACCGAGCAGAACCACTACGACAGTAGCAGTACGACCTACGAATACGTAGTGAGCCTCGCTCTTACCCTGTTTCATTGGCTTGTAGAAGTCCTCTGTAAAGAGTGTAGCGCAGCTGTTGAAGAATGCTGCCAGCGAAGCTACGAGAGCGCAAACGAAACCGATAGTAACGATACCCTTGATACCTGCAGGCAGGATGTTCTTTACCATTAGGGCGAAGGCAGCGTCGGTATCTTCCATTACGAAGCCGTTGATGCCACGCTGAGCAAGAGCTGCTGCAATCATACCTGGAATAAGGAACATGAAACATGGGAGGATTTTGAAGAAACCTGCTGCTATGGTACCACGACGTGCGCGAGCCATCACGTCCTTGTTGTCCTCGCCGGGAACCTGACCGAGTACACGCTGAACGATATGCTGGTCAGTACACCAGTACCAGAATCCGATGATACATGCTCCGAGGAACACTACGTAGCCGGGATACTCAGCATACATAGGGTCGCCTGGATCTGTATGGAACATGTGGTTGATACCATATCCGTCGTGCATTGCCCGGGCAGTATCCATCATCGTGGTCCATCCCTCAACGATGCTGCCTCCACCAAGGGTGGCAAGACCCAGAAAGAGCACGAGGAAAGAGCCGATGATGAGGATCGGGGTCTGGATAGAAGAAAGTGTCATCACACCCTTCATTCCACCGAATACGGTAAATACAGCAGTAACGGCAATCAGTCCGATGGCGCCTACCCAGAAGTTCAGACCAAGCAGGTACTCAAAGAAAATACCGCCCGTGAAAGCTGTTACAGAAACCTTTGTCAGCACGTAGGCTACCAGCGTGATGATGCTGAGCCAAGAACCTGTGCGCTGGGTGTAACGGAACTTCAGAAAGTCAGGCATGGTGATAATCTTACCCATCTTGTTGATGAGCAGCTGATAGAAAGGAACGAAGAGCCATCCGAGAATCAGGATCATCCATCCCTGCATCTCCCAGTGAGCCATTCCTACACCATCCTTCGCACCAGTACCGGCGAGACCTACGAGGTGCTCAGAACCGATATTGGCAGCAAAGATGGCCATACCGATAACATACCAAGGCTCGCCCTTACCGAAGAGGTAAGCAGAAGAGTCTTCGCCCTGCTGGGCTTTCTTGTCTTTCCAGATGGCATACCATACAGCAGCCACTACTCCACATAGGCCGATAGCGAGAATCGCCCAGTCGAGCCAGATAAATTCATGTGAACTCCAATTCATTGTTTTAATTATTTTAGATTATTTGATAGAGAATTTATAAGCTGCGTGGCTGAAGTATTTCTCGCCAGGATTCAGAACCGGCTGTACCCAGTCAGGGTGGTTTGGAGAGTCGGGGTATTTCTGGCTCTCAAGACAAACGCTTACATGCTTGGGGTAAGTGATACCACCCTTGCGGGCTATCTTGGCATCAGGACCTACACCCTGGAAGTTACCGCTATAAACCTGTACTCCTGGCTCGTTGGTAAACATCTCCATGAAGATACCTGTCTTTGGAGAATAAAGGCTGGCACAAACGATAGAATCGTTGCCTACACCGTCCTTATATGTGTTCAGGCAGAAGTTATGGTCATAACCTGTAGCATTCTGAATCTGGTCAAACTCGCTCTTAATGCTGTCGCCGAGGGCATGAGGAGTACGGAAGTCCATTGGCGTTCCCTCTACTGGCTTTATCTCACCTGTTGGGATATAGAGTTTGTTGCTTGGGGTGAAGTTGTCGGCATTCACATAGAGCACCATATCGTAAGCAGGTTGTGTGAAGTCACCGCTGAGGTTATAGTAGTTGTGGTTTGTCTGATTGATGATGGTTGGTTTGTCTGTCTCTGCCTCCCATGTCATATCGAGGACATTGTCGGCAGTAAGTTTGTATGTTGTAGTGCCCATAACCTTTCCGGGGAAACCATTCTCGCCGTCAGCAGCTACTATGGTAAGCTTAAGGATCGAGTCGCCTACCTGCTCTGCCTCGTAAACCTGATGCATCCATCCTGTGTTACCACCTCCGTGCAGACAGTTAGGACCATCATTCTTCTTCAGTTGGATCTCCTGGCCGTTGAGAGCGAACTTACCATCCTTGATACGATTAGCATAGCGACCTACACTTGATCCGTAGTCAGAAGGAGTGTTGATGGTGTCAGCATACTGTGCGATGTTGTCGAAACCGAGAACCACATCAGTCGGCTTACCATCCTTGTCGGGAACAACGAGAGATACTATACGTCCACCATAGTTGGTGATGCATATCTCCATGCCATTTGCGTTCTTCAGCGTGAAGAGCTTTACTGGCTTGTCCTGAATGGTTGTGTCAAACTTGGCAGGGTCGAGACCTGAAACCGTTAATACTTGGGGTTGCTGGGGGGTACCAGCACACGAGAGCATCAGCGCTGCTGCGCCAAGGTTCATAAAAGTGCATTTAAGTACATTCATTTTCATTCGTTTTAAGTTGTTCTTACGTTAGATATTCTATTTTGGCTGTAAATTTACAACTTATTTTCGAATTGACAATAGAAATAATGATAAAATTTTGCGGTAAAGTGTAAAAAATACACTTTACCGCAGTTATTTAACCTTTATAAACACTTATTGTGCCCTAAAGATAGCTTTTAGCAGAGTTTTCTTGAGCCGTCGCCGATTACTACATCGTATACTTTAGGCTCGTGTCCATATTTCTCGTTGAAGCGCTTCTTAGCGTCCTCGATAAACTTCTTATAGAGGTCATTACGAACGAGGTTGATGGTGCATCCTCCGAAGCCGCCACCCATGATACGGGAACCGGTAACTCCGTTCTCCTTGGCGATGTCATTAAGGAAGTCGAGTTCCTCGCAAGATACCTCGTAGTCCTTTGACAGCCCCTCATGAGTCTTGTACATCATCTCACCAACCTTCTCGTAATCGCCCTCGTTGAGAGCGTCGCAGACAGCAAGCACACGATCCTTCTCACCGAGAACGAACTTAGCACGCTTGTAATCCTCAGCGCCTACAGCGTCCTTAACTTCTTCCAGCTGTTCCCAAGTGCAGTCGCGAAGTGTCTCGAACTTACCCTCTGGGTGTGCAGACTGAATGTGCTTTACTACATTCTCGCAAGAGTTACGGCGATCGTTGTATGGAGAACCGGCAAGCTGGTGCTTTACTACTGAGTCAAGCAAAACCAGGCGATAGCCATCGGGCTTGAATGGGAAATACTCAAACTCACGGCTGCGACAGTCGAGGCGCATCAGACAGCCAGCCTTTCCGAATACTGATGCAAACTGGTCCATGATACCGCAGTTTACACCACAGTAGTTGTGCTCTGTAGCCTGACCTGCGAGAACCATATCCCACTGAGAAACCTTGTTCTCGCCGAAGATATCATTCAGACCACAGGCGAAGCAACTCTCCATAGCAGCAGAAGAAGACATACCTGCTCCGAGGGGAACATCGCCAGAGAAAGCAATGTTGAAACCTTTAACAGGAACACCCAACTTCTTCATCTCGAGGGCGATTCCATAGATATAACGAGACCATGATGCCTTAGGACCATTGGGGTCAGAGAGTTTGAAGTCTACACGATCCTTGAGGTCGATGGCATAAGCCATAACAGTATCCTCTGTGCCGTTGGCGCGCATTTCTGCTACGACGCCCTTGTCCACTGCTCCTGGAAATACAAAACCGCCATTATAGTCGGTGTGCTCACCAATGAGGTTAATACGGCCTGGAGAGGCATATACATTACCGGTCTTTCCATCAAAATGCTTGACGAAACGGCTTCTTACAAATTCTATATCTACCATAATATAATATAATATAATGTGTTAGTGATTAGTCTACCTTAATGTCGGTATTTACATTCTTGCATCCTACGAGAGCGTAGAACAGAATGTATGCCAACATTCCGATTACCAGCCAGTAGCTACCGATAATACCGATGCTTGGGGTGTTGGCCATGGCTTCCTGAATAAGAGGCATGATGCCACCACCGACAACCATTGTCATGAAGATACCAGAAGCTGCCTCTGTGTATTTGCCGAGACCTTCAACAGAGAGGTTGAAGATACCTCCCCACATAATCGATGTGCAGAGTCCGCAGGCAGGGATGATGAATGCCTTTGCAGGTACATCGTGTCCGCTGAAAGAGATAGTTACGTCCTCTGGCATGAAGATGGCAATAAGCAGAAGAACGATAGCTACTGCACTAACGGTAGACAGCTGCAGCTTTGTTGACACCTTACCAGAGATGGCACTCGAACAAGCACGTCCAATCATCATCAGGAGCCAGTATGCAGCAGCAAGTGTACCTCCGATAGCAGCTGCACCCTCAAACGGGAGTTTAGTAACGTAGAAGTTCAGCTCCATAGGAATACCGATCTCGATACCTACATAGAAGAAGATAGCTATGACACCCAGTACACAGTGGCGGAAGGCCAGAGGACTTCGCTCGTACTTTGGAGTCTCCTTACCGAGAGTAGGCTCAGGAATGGTAACACGGCTGATGATAACGAATGAGATAGCGAATACCGCCATACCGATGAAGAGCAGGGGAGCAACATCGCTCATGCTAGTGTCCTTGGTAACTGTTCCTACGAGGATACCTGCGAGCAATGGTGTCAGAGTACCTGTAAGAGAGTTCAGGGTTCCACCAATCTGAATGAGCTGGTTACCTTTGTTGCCACCACCTCCGAGGAGGTTAAGCATTGGGTTGACAACTGTGTTAAGCATACAAACGCAGAAACCGCAGATGAATGCACCCAGTAGATAGATAATCAGGTTAAGGGCTACAGGGATGTTTTCGTATGTGAAGACATAAGAACCTGCGCCAACGAGACTTGATAAATACTGGAACACGAGACCTACGATACCTACGATAAGGGCGATAAGAGCGGTCTTTTTGTAACCGAATTTGATAAGCATCTTACCTGCAGGGATACCCATAAACAGATAAGCTGCGAAATTCATTAGGTTACCCCATGCCTTAGCGAAAGGATATTCGAATCCCCAGATGTTACCAAAAGGTGCTCCCATATTCGTGACGAAACTAATCATCGCGAATATGAAGCACATTGTTATTATGGCAATAAGCTTGCCATTGTTTTTTGTTTCAGCCATATTGTATTGTCGTTATTTATGATTACTCAACTACACCGAAACGATAAATCGTCTTCTGCTTGTAGCGCTGACCTGGATTGAGTACTACGCTTGGGAAATATGGACGATTTGGAGTGTCGGGGAAGTGCTGTGTCTCAAGACATACAGCTGAGCGACGTGGGAATGTGCATCCGTTGGCGCCCTTATAACCTGTTGCGAAGTTTGCTGTATAGAGCTGCATGCCAGGTTCGGTGGTGTAGCACTCGAGAGTACGCCCGCTCTTAGGCTCAGTGATTCTTGCTGCGAAACTAAGCTCGCCTTCCTCTTTCTTGTTCAGAACGTAGTTGTGGTCATATCCGTGACCGAACTTAATCTGTTCATTATCAGCATCAATCTCCTGTCCGAAGGTCTTTGGCTTACGGAAGTCGAATGGTGTGCCCTCAACCTTCAGGATCTCACCTGTCGGAATGGCTGTATCGTCTGTAGGAAGATAGAAGTCGGCATTGATTTCACATATCTGATCCTCGATAGTTGGTGTAGGATCAGCTGTTCCTGCCAGACTGAAGAATGCGTGATGTGTAAGATTCACGATGGTCTTTTTGTTTGTGGTAGCAAGATATTCGATAACCAGTTCGTTGAGGTCTGTGAATGTGAACTCTACTGTGATATCAAGCTCTCCTGTGAAACCTTCCTCACCATAAGAAGATATGCGGTGCAAAGCCAGAGAACGAGGACCCATCTGACGGGCGTCCCATACTTTTGCGTTGTAGCCTACCTTACCGCCGTGCAGGTGGTTAGGACCATCGTTGATTGCCAGCTGATAATCCTTGCCGTTAAGTGTGAACTGACCTTTGCAGATACGGTTTCCCCAACGTCCGATAAGGGTGGAAAGATAAGGCTCGTTACCACTTGTGAGCTGTTGGATACTGTCGTGTCCTTGAATAACGTTAGCTACATTGCCGTCTTTGTCTGGAACCATGATAGCGCAGATAGCACCACCGTAGTTACTGATTGCTACTTCGTAACCCTTGCGATTTCTAAGGATGTACAGGTCGGTTTTCTTACCATTGATAGTGGTCTGGAAGTTCTCCCGCTTCAGACCACACAGATTCGCTGTTTCTGTTGTATTAGCCATAATTGATATGTTTTTAGTCACAAAACTATATTGTTTGCAAAGTAACTAAAAAAAATCCAAACTAACGAATGAAACGACGAAAAAAAAGTTATTGGATATATTAAAAAAATCTAAATGCAGTTCTTGAGGAACTCCGCAACCACGTAACTGCTACCTCCAATGAACACAAAATCGTCGGCAGCGGCAGCGTTTCTTGCTGAATGACAGGCTTCTATAACACTCGTATAACTCTCGCCTTTCAATCCTTGTCCGGCAGCGATGACTTTCAGCACATTTTCAGAAACGGCTCGTTTGTTTGCTGCTTTAGTGAAATAATAGATTGCGTCTTTTGGCAGGAGAGCCATGATGCCATCCATGTCTTTGTCGTCAACAAGCCCGAACACGATATGCATCTTATTACACTTCACCATCTTCAGCTGACGACAGATATATTCCCATCCTCCTACGTTATGTCCGGTATCACATACAACGGTAGGACTCTCGGAAATCTTCTGCCATCGGCCCTGAAGACCTGTTATCTTGCAGACAGACATAAATCCGCTGGCTACCTCCTTGCCTTTATCTTCCGACTCCGAATCATCGCTGAAACGATACATATATCCCATTCTCTCCAGTTCTCTGATTGCTGTAAGGATGGTGTTGGCATTCTTCTGCTGATACAGGCCCAGCAATTCCCCCTGGATAGTCCCGTAGTGTTTCGTATGATAGTGAATGCAGTTATTTCCCATCTCGGCATCCAGCACTTCGGGTTCGTCTTCTGCAAAAATGACTGGAGCCCCTGTCTCTTGTGCCACAGCCTCAAAGACCATTCGTGTCTCTGGAGTAGTCTCTCCGATGACCACTGGCACGCCTTTCTTCATGATACCGGATTTCTCCATTGCTATCTGTTCGAGTGAGTTACCCAGCAACTGCGTGTGGTCGTAGCTGATATTCGTGATTATGGATAGAATAGGGGAGATGATGTTCGTACAGTCAAGTCGTCCGCCAAGACCTACTTCTATTACGGCTATGTCCACCTTCATGTCGCTGAAATACTTGAAAGCCATAGCTGTTGTCACCTCGAAGAAACTTGGTTTCAGCGGCTCGAAGAATGATTTTTCGTTAGCTACGAAATCAACGACGTAGTTCTCTTCTATTGTATGTCCGTTGATTCGTATCCTCTCAGAGAAATCTGCGAGATGCGGCGAGGTGTATAGTCCCACCCTGTATCCGCATTGCTGCAGGATGGCAGAAATGGTATGTGCACAAGAACCCTTGCCGTTTGTCCCTGCCACATGTATCGTAAGATAGTTACGATGCGGGTGGCCGAAATGTTCGTCGAGCTTATGGGTGTTCTCCAGACCTTCTTTGTATCCTGAAACTCCCTGCTTCTCGAACATGGGTATCTGATTGAACAGATATTGGCAAGTCTCCTCGTATGTCATCTCGGTTTAGTTGAAATAGTTCTTGAAACGCTGGAATATAGAGTCGCGGGTCTGTTTGTCGCCCTTGAAGTTATCGCTGTTTTTGAATGCCTCGATGGCTCCCTTCTCCTCGCGACTGAGGGTCTTCGGAACATAAACGCTGATATTTACCACCATGTCGCCTTTGCTGTTGCCGTATCCCTGAACTGAGGGGAGTCCTTTGCCACGAAGACGAAGTGTCTTTCCTGGCTGAGTGCCGCTGTCGAGTTTTACCTTCAGCTTCGTTCCCTCGATGGTAGGTATCTCCACGTCGCCTCCCAAGGCTGCTGTAGGGAAATCGAGCAACAGGTTGTATATCAGGTCGTTGCCGTCACGTACAAAAGTGTCGCTCTCCTCTTCCTCGATAAACACCTGTATATCTCCGCTCACACCATTGTGCTTTCCGGCATTTCCCTTTCCGGGAACGTTGACAACCATTCCCTCAGCGACACCTGCAGGGATATTTATCTCAACGACCTCCTCACCTTTCTCGATACCGGTACCTCCACAATGCTTACACTTGTTCTTGATAACCTGACCTTCACCACCACAGGTAGGACACACGCTCTGTTGCTGCATCATACCGAAAATGCTCTGTGTGGTATGTGTGATTACACCCTGTCCGTGACATGTAGGACAAGTCTCCTTGCCACTTCCTGCCTCTGCTCCAGAACCGCTACAGTGTGGACATGGGATATCCTTGCGCACCTTGAACTTCTTTGTTACACCCTTGTTGATCTCTTCCAGAGTGAGCTTTACCTTAAGACGCAGGTCGCTTCCGCGATGCTGTTGCTGACGACGCTGTCCACCGCCTCCGAATCCTCCGAAGCCGTGACCTCCGAAGATATCTCCGAACATAGAGAAGATATCATCCATGTTCATTGATGCACCTCCGAATCCGCTGAAGTCGAATCCTCCACTACCGCCAGGACCTGCAAACCCAAACTGGTCATACTGCTGACGTGACTTCGGATCGTGGAGCACGTTATATGCTTCGGCAGCCTCCTTGAACTTCTCCTCAGCTTCCTTGTCGCCAGGATTACGGTCAGGGTGGTATTTTATGGCAATCTTTCGATACGCCTTCTTTATCTCGTCTTCTGTAGCGCCCTTCTGGACACCAAGCACCTCATAATAGTCTCGTTTCTGTGCCATATTCTTCCTTCTTACCTCTAACTTATAACTTCTTACTGTCCCACAGCAACTTTTGCATGACGTATCACCTTGTCGTTAAGTTTATATCCCTTCTGCAGACAGTCGATGACCTTACCTTTCATGTCGTCGCCCATGCCTGGCACCATAGCCACAGCCTCATGCACATCGGTATCGAAGTCGGCATTGTCTGTCTCTATGGCACTTACGCCCTGCGACTCAAGGGTCTTGATGAATTTCTGGTGGATAAGGACCATACCCTCACGCAGAACCTCTGTGTCGTCTGTCTTGTTACCGTTCTCGATGGCTCTCTCCATATCGTCGATGATAGGCAGTATAGCTGTGATAACCTTTTCTCCGCCATTGAGAATCAGTTCTGCGCGCTCCTTGAGTGTACGCTTGCGGTAGTTGTCGAATTCTGCCACCTTGTAGAGCAGCTGGGTCTTGAGCTCGTCAATCTCCTTCTGGGCTTTCTCTAACGGGTCGAGTTCTTCGGTACTCTCACAATCATCTGTGTTCTCTGTGTTCTCTGGAGTTTCAGATTTTTCTGCCTCTTTGTCAGTCTCTGCTACGGGATCCTCGTTTTGGGTATCCTCGTTTTCGATGTTGATATCTTTCTCTGTCATAATCTTAATTACGATTTACCAATTTACGATTTACAATTGTTACTGCAAAATCCGTGCCACTATTTTAAGAGTACATCTTTTCCTTCTGCTCTTTTATCTGCTCGTCATAGATGTAGTCATCGTAAGTCATGAGCTTGTCGATAGTGCCTGAAGGTGTGAGTTCGATGATTCTGTCGGCAACGGTATTGATAAACTCATGGTCGTGTGATGCAAACAGGATATTTCCCTTAAACTGTATCAGGTTGTTGTTGAATGCCTGAATCGACTCCAGGTCGAGGTGGTTCGTTGGTGTGTCGAGAATAAGACAGTTGGCGTTCTTCAGCTGCATGCGTGCAATCATACAACGCATCTTCTCACCTCCTGAGAGCACATTCACGTGCTTAAGCACATCCTCCTCCTTAAAGAGCATTCTTCCTAAGTATGACTTCATCGTCACCTCATTGCCAGGTCCCCATTGCGATAGCCAGTCCACGAGATTCATCTCACTCTGGAAGAAATCGGTGTTGTCGAGTGGGAGATAGGCGGTAGTGATGGTAACACCCCATTTGAATGTACCGGCATCAGCCTTCCTGTTCTCGTTGATGATCTCAAAGAGTGCTGTCATCGCCTTGGGGTTATGCGAGAGGAACACTGTCTTCTGCCCTTTTTCTATGGTGAAGCTAACATTGTCGAAGAGTACTGTCCCGTCTGTATCCACAGCCTTCAGACCTTCTACCTCAAGTATCTGTGTTCCCGGCTCACGCTCCATAGAGAATATTATACCAGGATACTTACGTGTTGATGGAGTGATCTCCTCAACATTCAGTTTCTCCAGCATCTTCTTACGTGATGTTGTCTGCTTCGACTTTGCCACATTGGCAGAGAATCTGCGGATGAACTCCTCCAGTTGCTTGCGCTTCTCCTCGGCCTTCAGCTTCTGGTTCTGTGCCTGACGTAATGCCAGCTGACTCGACTCGTACCAGAAAGAGTAGTTACCGCTGAAGAGTGTCACCTTTCCGAAGTCGATATCCACTGTCTGTGTAGATACTGCGTCGAGGAAGTGACGGTCGTGGGAAACTACCAGTACACACTGCTCCAGATTCGACAGATACTCCTCCAGCCACTGTACCGTATCGAGGTCGAGGTCGTTGGTGGGCTCGTCGAGCAGTAGGTTGTCGGGATGTCCGAAGAGAGCCTTTGCCAGCATCACGCGCACTTTCTCGTTGTTGGATATCTCCGACATCTGCTTCATGTGCTGGCTCTCCTTCACTCCGAGGTTCTGCAACAGCTGTGCAGCCTCGCTCTCAGCCTCATATCCGTTCATCTCGGCAAAGGCCATCTCGAGTTCTGCTGCCCTGTTACCGTCTTCTTCCGTCATTTCGGGCTTCGAATAAAGTGCCTCGCGCTCCTTCATGTTCTCCCACATGGGTTTGTGACCCATGAGCACGGTATCCATTACAGAGAACGCGTCGTATTTGAAGTGATCCTGCTCCAGCACACTCATGCGCTCGCCAGGCAGCATCTCCACCGTTCCTTTGTTTGGCTCCAGCTCTCCGCTGATGGCACGCAACAGTGTTGACTTACCAGCACCGTTGGCACCGATGATGCCATAGATGTTTCCACTTGTGAACTTCAGGTTGACGTCCTTGTAGAGCGTCTTCTTTCCAAATTGTATTGCTAAGTTGGTGACTGTAATCATCGTCTTTCTCTATACCTTATTATATATATAAATTGAATTAGGGTGCAAAGTTACTAATTATTTCCGAACCTGCCAATTTTTGGAGGAGATATTTGGATTATTGGCTTGTATTTAGTAACTTTGCAGCCAAAATAAGAGAAGTATGAGATATAATTCAGGCTATAATCGCGAGGGTGAGTACGAGCACTATACCGTAGAGGAGTCTATGCCTCTGTTAGAGTGGCTGATGGCAAATGTCCAGCAGTCGAAGACAAAGATCAAGGCTACGCTGCAGGGTAGGGGCATCAAGGTCAATGGTAAGACGGTGTCGCAGTTCGACTTCCCTCTTGAACGTGGCATGAAGGTTGCCGTGAGCAAGACTAAGCGTAACCAGCAGGGTTTCAAGAGCCGTTATGTGAAGATTGTCTATGAGGACCGTTGGCTCATCGTTGTCGAGAAGGCTGAGGGTATCCTCTCTATGGCTGCAGGCCACTCATCGTTGAATGTGAAGACCGTTCTTGATGATTATTTCAAGAAGTCGCGTCAGAAGTGTACCGCTCACGTCGTGCATCGTCTCGACAGAGACACCAGCGGACTGATGGTCTATGCCAAGGATATGGAGACTGAACAGATACTCGAGCATAACTGGCATGATATTGTTTACGACAGACGATATGTTGCCGTATGCTCAGGCGAGATGGAGCAGGACGACGGCACCATCGCCAACTGGCTTAAGGACAACAAGGTCTACGTCACTTATTCCTCCCCAGTGGACAATGGCGGGAAATATGCCGTAACCCACTATCATGTCCTCGACAGGACCGCCGACCTCTCCCTTGTAGAGTTTAAGCTTGAGACGGGGCGTAAGAATCAGATACGCGTCCACTCTGCCGACATGGGTCATCCCGTATGCGGTGACAACAAATACGGCAATGGCGACGATCCTATCCATCGTCTTTGTCTTCATGCATGGTTGCTCTGTTTCCATCATCCCGTAACAGGCGAGCCGATGGAGTTTGAGACTCCTATACCGACAACATTCAAAAGACTCTTTAAATAATGGAGAATATTGGATATTACATTTTTATCTTAGTGGCAATAATCGTTGCCTTCCTTATTATCAAGAAGGTAACCACGTGTCTAATTAAGTCGATAGTGCTTATCGTCCTGGCTGCCGTGTTGGGATATATCTACTGGATGTATCTCAGATAGCAGTCTCTTCAGTAAAGATACGGTCGAAGGCCTCATGCAGCTTCACTTTGTCTGCAATGAGGTTTCTCAGTTCGTTGAGACTTTTCTCGTTAGGCGACTTCGGTAGCCACAGCTTGATGTATCCGTTGACGGAGTACTTGCTGTCCATGTGTTCCTTGAACCGTTTCCAGTGTCCGTCTTTGTCTAACTGCGGATAGTTGCTCAGTCCGTACTGTACAGTCCTCCGGATAACCACCTCTACGTCGATATCCCTGTCGGCCTCTGCTATTATCTTCCCGTAGAGGCTTCTCGGAGCCCTGCTTGCCGAGGCCCTGTGATCTTCCACGGCTTCCTTCATTATCTTTATCTGTTCTGGCGAGAACCATTTCTTCAGTCTTGCATCTGATGCCAGTATCTTTCCTCCTGTTAGATGGTGTACTGCCCTTGGTCCCGACATTCCCAGGTCGTGATATGCTGCGATGGTGTAAACCATATTCATGTCGGCACCGGTGGTCTTCACCAGGTCCAGCGAACGGCGTATCACTCTTGTCACATGCTCCATGTTATGGGCATTGTCGAACTGTGCGTACTGTGGTAGTATCTTAGTCTCAATAAACTCGACTAAATCCAGGCTAGGTGTATTGTTAATCATAAAAAGTCAGTAAATTTTTTGCAAATTTACAAATTTCTCCTTACTTTTGCAAGCAAAAGTAGTTAAAAGTAGATAAATGAAACAAAATTCAGTCAAGGCTTGGTTTCTTGCAGCCCGTCCCAAGACCCTTACTGGAGCGGCTGTTCCCGTAATGATAGGTGTATCGTTGGCATGGGTCGATTCCCATCTGTATGATGATTATCCTTTCCAGTGGTTTGCGGCAGTGTTGTGTTTTCTCTTTGCCTTCGTGATGCAGATAGATGCCAACTTCATCAACGACTTCTTCGACTTCGCCAATGGCACCGACGATACAGAGACTCGTCTTGGTCCTCGTCGTGCCTGTGCCCAGGGGTGGGTGTCGCTCGATGCGATGAAACGTGCTATCGCCTTCACCACCTGTCTGGCTTGTGTCATAGGCCTGCCGTTAGTGTTCTTCGGAGGGCTTGAGATGATTCTCATCGGGCTTGTCTGTGTCGTCTTCTGTTTCCTCTATACCACCCATTTTTCTTATCTTGGCTTAGGCGATGTGCTTGTACTGGTGTTCTTTGGTATCGTGCCTGTATGCACATCTTATTATCTCCATCTTCACACGGTCACGTGGCAGGTGTTTCTTGCCTCCGTTGCCTGTGGAATGGTTATCGATGCCTTGCTGATAGTGAATAACTATCGCGATCGCGACACCGACCGTGATGCTGGCAAGAACACCATCATCGTCCGCCTTGGTGCCGAGGCAGGACGTCAGCTGTATCTTGGCGTGGGTATAGGGGCCATGATCTTAGGCCTCATTTTCTGGATGAACGGCCATCCCCTGGCTTTCTTCCTGCCTTTCATCTATTTCATCCTCCATATCTTCACCTATCTTAAGATCAAGCGCATAGACAAAGGAAAAGCGCTGAATCTCTGCTTAGGAGAAACAGCGCGTAATATCTTTATCTATGGGCTCTGTGTCAGTCTTGGGCTACTGCTCGTTTAGTTGAAGAACGGCCAGGAGACACCCATGTGCATCACCATTCCGTTGACGGGGTAGTGGGGTGAGAGGAACGACATGTGGTTGGCTCCTGCATTCACTACGTTACACATTGTCACGAAGAATCTCACGCCTTTTAATTTCATGTTGGCATAGACGTCAACAAACGGATATTCTCCGAGAGTCACGCGGCTGTTCTCGTTTTTCTGAACGGCAAACTGGTTAAGCTGGGGACAGAAGTCGGGAGCCTCATACTCCGAGAACCATGATGCGTCTGCACCAAGTTCCACATCGAGCACCTTTGCTATCCTGAACTTGAGGTACAGGTTGGTGAACAGGTTCCATGTAGGCAACGGCAGCACGGAGTTATTGCTTGAGTTCTGGTAAGTAGCGATATTCTCCCAGTTCAGAGGTCCCAGACGGAAGTTCTGGAAGAGCTGTGCTGTCATTACTCTCACCGCGTCTGACTCCTGGTATACTCCTGCCGTCATCTTTGTCCTTCCGCTGGTGGTGGCATCGTAGCTCATCCCGTAATAGGTGTAGTTGCTGATGTTGTCCACCGCCACGCGTATCTTGGTGTTGGTCTTGTCGTATGAGAAGAGTCCTTCCAGTCTTGTACGTGTCTCCTTCGACATGTCGTCGTTGTCCCACCACAGGTTCTTTGAGTGATAGTGTCTCTGGTAGAACACGGGGTTCAGTCTGTGTATCATCGCCTTGGCCTTTAGTCTCATGGTGTCTCCGAAGAGTGCGAAGTTAAGATCGGTGCTGAAGTCGAGTTTAAGCTGTCCTGCATCCTCTCCGATGAGCCATGTCTCTGCAGTGGCATTGAAGTGCAGGGTTCTGCCCTGAGTCTTGTTCAGCTGTGCTCCGATGCTCACGTTGTTCTCCGTCCACGACTGCTGGTATACAGTGTCCCCAACAAGCCCCGGCATCTTATACTGCCTGAAGTCATTAGTCACGAATGCCTTCAGTCCGGCCTTCACGTATTTGTTGAATCCCTCAAGCAGTGCCACAGCGAAGGTGTTCTTCACCTGCAGGTGTCTTGTCTTGTCGTGGATGGTGTCACCGCCAAACTCCAGTCCCTTGGTATAGTAGTTGTCGAGATAGTAGTTGTTTGGTGTTTTGTATCCGCGATAGACCCTGTTGTAGTTATGCAGCTCGAGGGTGTGTATGAAGCTTGTCACCGGCACATATTCTTTCTTCATCGTAGCGTCGATGGAGTCCTGGATGGCCTGTGCGCGGTTAAGGCTGTCGATGGCTGCATGTCCTTCCACCTTTATTCTTGTGGTGTCGGCAGCGATTTCAGGTGAGTCTTTCTTTCCCGGTTCCTTACCCATGATGGCTGCGTCTTTGGGCCTTCCCTTGGGAGCAGCGTCCCTTGGTCGTCCCTCGGGCTGGTTCTTCTTCTCCTTCTCTGCCTCTTTCTCCTTCTTCGACTCCTCGGCAAACTTCTTTGCCTTTATCTCCTCAGGTGTCATGGGCACCTTACGGTAGAATCCCACGTTATATCGGTGGGAGAGATACAGGTGCTGGTTGTCGCTGTTGTTCCAGTTGTCGCTCAGCACGGTAGGAAACTCGTTGGTGTCGTATGAGTCAGTTAACGATTCCGGGTGAGTCACGTAGACATCGTTGGTGATACCTCCGTTCTCGGCTGATTTCATGTGTCTCAGACTCACCAGGGCGTGCATCTGGTATCTGTCGCCGATGTATGTGGCGAAGAATGATGCGTCGAAATGTGCCTGTCCCTGATTGCTGTAGTATCCTCGCGCGTAGTCGTAGTTGAGGTCGAATCCGAACCCAAGCTGCTTGTTGACGTTTATTGCAAACCTTCCGTCAATCCTGTCCTCTCCGAACTGTTTGTCACCGCAGTTGTCGTAGGTCACGAGAGTGTATGGCGACAGTGTGTTGATGAATACGAACTCATCCGGGTCTTTCCAGAAGAAGCTGTAGGGGTCGGTGAAGATAAAGGAGCTGTTCTCCTTTCTGTTGATGAAGATACGGCTCTGCCGGGCTGAGTAGTTGTTTCCCGTATGGTTATACTCTCCGTACATTCCTGAGTTGAACGTGGTGTTCATAAACAGGTGGTGTATGGTATCCCTGTCGCTGGGAATCACGTCGCCGAACCTTCTGTCCACCTTCCATGCGAAGTGGCCTTTGGGCACCTCTTTGTTCTTTGTGGTGTCATTGCTGTTCTTGTTGAAGTTCCTGTTTTCATTACGCTGTGTAATGTTTCCGTTTTCATCTATCTGGTTATATGTCCGTGAATCCTGGGCACTGGCTTCGGTCAGCACCATCATCAGCATCAAGAGGGTAGAAAGAATATTCCTCATATCTTATTTTATCATACGCAGTGACGACTCTGCTATCTTAAAACACATGGCTAACAGAATGATATACGTGCCAGTGGTCCTGTCTTTGGTGAGATAGTAGGCTACACCTATCACGGCCATTACCATAAATATGATATTCAGCCAGTTACGTATCTTGTCCTTATTCATTATTGTTTAAGCAGTGATTCGAACTTGTTGAAGATAAAGTCCTTGCGGTCGATGGTCTTTCTGCGGAACTTGCCTGAGATGGGGTAGAGCTTGGTATGTTTCTTGTTCACGCAGTATTTGTCTGTTATCCATTCCTCTGCCTTGTAGTGCTCCGGCTTGCGCTCCAGGTCGTAGTCGTAGGTGATGTGTTTCATCTTCAGCGTTGCCTGTCCGTCGGTGCATGTCACGATGAGGTGGAAGTTCATCTGTGTACGGTCCAGCGATAGTGCTGAACTCTTAAACACAAGCCATTCGTGGTAAACGGCTCCCAGCTCGTGTTTGTCGGCGTTCTTGATGGCCACGTTGCTGTTTGCTATCTGGTTGGGCTCTGTGGTCATCTTCTCCATCTGGGCCAGAAGTATGTCGTATATCTGCGCTGCTGTCTTGCCTGGAGCCTCGATGGTTTTCTCCCAGCAAACCACTCCGTCCACCTCCGGAACGGCGTTCTCTATCAGGTATTTTACATCACGGTTCTCCTTTGTTGTCGGGTCCTGTTCTATTTTCTCCCAGGAGTTGTCTTGTGCAGCGATGGTTATTGGCATCGCCAGCAGCATTGCTAAGAATATCTTTTTCATTATTACCTTAATTTATTATATCTGGCTGCAAAGTTACGAAAAAAGGTTGAAACAAACGAGCATTTTTCGAACATTAACGCAGAATGACTGTAAATAAAGGGCAATACGGGGAAATATGGGGAAGTTCAGTTTTAAGCTGAATGCAAATTTGGGATGAATAGTAGTTAGGCCTGAATATTCGGCTTCTTGTACCGTTTAGTCCAGCCCCCAATAAATGAAAGTAAGATATAGGTGGCGAGTCCGAAGATGATACCGTCGGTGATGCTGCCCGTGATAGGCATGAGCAGGATGCAGAGAAAGGCGGGCATGGCCTCCTTGGGGTGTGAAATGCTGATGTGGCGCACGGAGCCAAAGAGATGGAAACCGGCCACTACCAGCACGGGGGCGGTGGCAACGGCAGGAATGGCCAGGAACAGCGGGGCGAAGAACAGGCTCAGGGCGAAACAGAGGGCAACGACAAGGGCTGTGAGTCCCGTACGCCCGCCTTCAGCCACGCCGGTGGCACTCTCCACATAGGTGGTCACGGTGCTGGTACCCAAGCATGCACCGCCCACGGTGCCGAGCGCATCGCTAAGCATGACGCGCTGCATGTGGGGTATTCGCCCGTTCTTACGGATACTACCTGAGGTAGCCATGATACCCATAATGGTGCCAAGACTGTCGAAAATGTCGAAGAAGAGCATCGTCAGCACGCATACCCAGAGGTCGGGCGAAAGCAAGTCGGCCCACGAGAACTGGCAGAACAGCGGGGCTGGCGTGTCGGGTAGCGAGAACAGACTGTCAGGCAGTGTGGTTACTCCTAAAGGAATGCCTGCCAGCGTGACGATAATGATGCCGAGCAAAAGCCCTCCCCGCAGCCGCACGATGGCGAAGGCTTCCGTGAGTACCAGGCCTAACAGGAAAAGCAGCGAGGATGGACTGGTCAAGGTGTTGATATGATTGAAAATAGTTCCTGTGGCGAGCAGTCCGCTGTTCTTCATGCCTATCATTGCGATAAAGAAACCGATGCCGGCGGCGATGGCATACTTCAGCGAGGCGGGCACCATGTCGAAGATGATTTTTCGCATGTTGCTCATGCAGAGTAGGACAAAGAGGATACCCTCGATGAGCACGGCAGTGAGGGCAAACTGCCACGAATAGCCCATCGAGAGGCAGACGGTCTCGATGAAGAACACGTTGAGCGAAAGACCTGGTGCCTGGCCAAAAGGCTTGCGAGCCAGAAAGGCCATGAGCAGAGTGCCGACGATGGTGGCAAGGGCGGTGGCGGTGAATACGATGCCGACGGGAAAGCCAACCTTGGCCAGTGGTGCAAACATGGCAGGCAGCAGGGCCAGAATATATGACATGGTGGCAAAGGTTGTAAGACCTGCCAGCACTTCTGTCTTGAGGTTGTCGCGCAGTGGCGAAAAGCCTACGAGGGATAAAAGCCTATTTTTCATTTACTATTTACGATTTGAATGATGCAGGGATGATGAGGTCGAACTTGGAACCGCCAGTGTAATCTGAATCAAGTGTAAGCGTGCCGCCAAGGCGTTCGGCTATCATCCGGGCAACGGAAAGGCCGAGACCTGTGCCCTGTGCAAAGCTGTCGAGCTTGGCAAAGCGCTCGAAGATGAAGTCGCGCTTGTCGGCAGGGATGCCCGGACCAGTGTCGGCAACGGAGAAATGGAGGCGGTTGACTTCTTGCTTCAGCGAGAGAGTGATACTACCAAGATGAGTGAACTTGGCGGCATTGTCGAGCAGACGTGCAAGGATGGTCTGTATCAGGTGGGGATGGGTGCTGACCACCATCTTATCGGGCACCTGGCAATGGCTTTCGAGTGCCACATCAGCCGCTACTGACGGGCGGATAGCTTCTAAGGCCTGTGCCACGATGAGGGCAGGATAATAGTCCTCTGCCGGTGGCAGGTCGGTACTGCTCTCCAGGTCGGAAATCTGGATGAGGTCGTCGAGGATGTTGGTCAGGTGGTGCGTGCCCTCCTGAATATGCTGGCTTATTTCAAGCCGTTCGGCAGCGGGCAGTTCGATGTCGGGCATGGCGAGCACCTGCGTAAAACCGCTGATGTGATTAAGGGGAGTGCGTATCTCGTGCGTCATGCTCTGGATGAAGGCAGTCTTTGCCTTGGATGCCGCTTCGGCATGGTCTCGCTCAATGGCGAGCTGCTTGTTCTGTGCCACCACCACGTTGCGCTCGCGCTGCAACTGTCGGTTCTTGATTTCCAGCTGGCGGCTCCAGCGGCTGTTATATACCAGGAATACGAGAATGGCCCCGATGCCCATAATCATGGCGATGCTACCCGTAGTGAAGCGCGAACGCTGTTCGAGTTGAGCGTTGGCTGCCTGCAATTCACTGACGGCATACTGTTTGTTCAGATGGTTCAACCGATCGTGCTGGTCGACGACCGAGAGTGAGTCTTTCAGTTCGTCGAGCCGGTGATACATTTTCAGCGCTTCCTCAAAACGGCCTGCCTTCTCCAGTACATTGGCATGTTCCTCAAGAGCCACAGCCAAATTGCTGCTGTCTGTATTCTTACTGGCCAACTCCAGCAAGTGGGTGCTATGCTGCAGGGCTTCCCCGATATGTCCCTGTTCCCTCGCCAACTGACTACGCTGTTGTGCAATGGTCATGAGATTCAATACATAGTTGCCTGAAATGTTCTCATGATATGCAGCAGAGTCGATCGCCACTTTCGCTTGTTGATAGTTACCTGTGGCCAGCAGATAGTCTGCATGAACCGAATGGAAAGTGAAATGGAAATTGGCGTGGACCGTAGCTTCCGAATCGCCGAGGATGACAGGATAGCGATTCACTTCTGTCTGCCAGGCTCGCAGTGTACTGTCCACAGCCATATAGCGTTTCATCTTCAATTGTTCCTCGCAGAGCGATTGATAGCAATAGAACAATTCGCCAGGTGTACTCCCTTTCGGGAAGTAGCCAATGGCCTTCTTCAGATACGACTCCGCTTCGTGGCTGTTGTTCGCATGGGTATAGCCTACCCCGAGCGTCTTATATGCCAGAAACAGTCCGTAAGGCTCGTTGCGCTTCTCGGCTTCCTCCTGCATGCGGTGGGCTTCGTCTGAAGCTTTGTCAAACTGGTTGTCCCAAACCAATGCCTCTGCCAGAACAGCCCAGATATTGTAATACCATTGGCGCTGGTTGTGCTCGGCACAGACCTCCATGCTCCATGCCGCATGTTGTTCAAGCGAGTCGGTTTCATTATTATTATAATAGGTGAGAGCCTGCTTCAGAAGCGCAAAGCAGGAGTCGTTCCAGTTGACAGAGTTGTCCGACGAGTTAGTCTTGCCGCTTGTCCCATGCTGGCATGAGAACAACAGCAGTCCTGAGAGTGCTACAATAAACACAAGGAGGGAGAATATGCGTTTTTGTGTCATAACGGTCGGATGGATTATGCTTCTGATGATGTATCGGTATCCCTATCGCGCTTGGCAGCAAAGGCTTTACTGCTTTGCTGAATGTTATGCCAGCAGGCGCGGAAAAAGAGGAAGATGCCCAGAACGACAAGCCCAATGAGGATGTACTCCAAAGGAGTGAGAGATAGGAATTCTGTCATGTCAAACCGATTTTTAATGATTACTGCGGCAAGGATGGTGCAAGTCGAGCGCAATGGAGCGTGCTCCAATTGCTGAGGCGCAGCCAGTTCTCGCACACTTACAGTGTGCAAAGATACGAATTTTCGTCGAATTAGAACACGGAAATTCCATTTTTTTTGCTATTACACGTCTTTAATCATCGTATTTTGCCCCAATCTGTTGTCTTTTTGCCCCCCAAAAAGTAATTTTGCATCCAAATTGATTATAGAAATGAGTAGTTGGCAAGATAAAGCAATCGAAAAAAAGGTTGTAACAAACGATTGATTTTGGGAAGATTAACGAAAAATCTCACAAAGAGGTGTTATATAGAAAAAGATGGCAGCCAAAATGGCTGCCTTCTTCTGTCTAGAAGCCCAAACAGGATGTTGCTCCGAGGGCTGTGAGGATAGCTGTTGCGATGCTCGCTACGAGCTGCACGATCCACTTCAAGGTTTCCTTCTTCGTCATGATAAGCCTCCTTTCCGTTTCATTACGTTTTATCATTTATCCTTTATCATTTATCATTTCCAAAGGACTTGATCAGTTACCCGTCTCGAAACCGCCGCTACCGATGTTGCTTCCGTTCTTGGTGAATACCTTGGTGGCTTCCTCGCTTGATTCACCGTCCTTGATGGCGATTGCCTTAACGGTCGCTGTGTCAGTCAGGGTGATTGCCTCGCTGTAGAGCTGGCTCTCTGCGTTAGGAGCAGTGCCGTCTGTAGTGTAGCGAATCTCTGCTCCGTCAGGACCACTGATTGTCACCTCCGTGCTCTCATCGAATGGAGTCTCACCACTGATTACCGGAGCCTCTACGCTCGCTGTCTCTGAGCCTGTCGAAGAGCCGTTGCCTGAGCCTGTGCCCTGCTCTGAACCTGATCCGTTCTCAGAGCCTGTGCCGTTCTGCTCACCGTTCTGCTCGTTCTCCTCGTTCTCGGTGTCCTCCACTTCTCCAGCGTCAGCCGAAGTTACTCGCTTCACGATGTTGCCGTTGCGGTCGTAGCAGGTAATCTGGATAGCTGTGTCGGCCAGCTCGTCCTTCAGATCCTGTGATGGAGTGAAGATGATACGACGTGTCTTAATAAGACCTGTCTTCACCTTGTTCACATCCTCGACAGACTTCGCACGGAGTCCGAAACGCATGGTTCCCAGTCCTGGCAGAGCCACAGAGTGACCTTCGGTTGCCCACGCCTTGATTACCTCTCCGGCTGCATCCCAGCAGGCCTTCATCACTCCCTGACT
>FLNV01000580.1_pt1 | contig 29104 bp, 8 predicted proteins | sample 1140351 | NCBI WGS metagenome assembly FLNV01 (sample SAMEA3878207, study PRJEB12797) | bioreactor metagenome | biome: Moose rumen | place: Sweden | collected 2011-10
CTTGTGCGTGACGCGTTAGCGGCACGCTGTTCTCGAGCGACCCCGTCCCGACCGTTCATCAGGTCTTTCTTAATATTCAGGAATCGACTGGACTCTCTTCCGGCATCCCATTCAATCACCTGTATATTATATAAGGTGGATTCGGGATGCGGACGATGCCTTGTCTTGTATCTCAATCTGTCTGTTCCAGTCTGTCAAATATCGATTTTTTTTCAAGCGTCCGGATTTTTTCCGAAAGCGAGTGCAAAGGTACGGCTTTTTAAATTACCTACAAAATATTTCAGCGCTTTTTTTCAAAAAAACGCATTTTTCTTAAAAAAAGCGAATTTTCAACGAAAAAACATGGTAAGGATGGTAGCAATTATCTTCTGACAATTACTTTTTTTCCGTTTTGAATGTATATGCCATCAGGGGCAGTATTTGGGTTGTCGACTCTTCTTCCCTGCAAATCGAACATATTGCCATTTCCAGATGTGAGAGTCCGAACATCAGTTATGCCTGTAGCATCCTGGTCGTAGATCGACAAGCTCTTAACCTCTGACGAGGCAGTTTGGAAGTAAGCACGGTAGGCTTTTATTTTCACGTTTCCCGTGGACTGATAGAATTTGTTTCCTAAAATATAATATGTGTTGTTATCGAGAACCTCACCATTAATATAGTTACCGACAAACGACACGATACCATTCACGCTGGTGATGGGGTTTGGTTGAGGGTTTACATCCACGCCGTTGATGCAATAAGATTTTTTGAATATTGTCGGTTTGATGATATATGGTTTGTTTGCCTTCAAGTTGTCGGCTGTGGTAAATGTCATTGTCACGTTTTCGCCGTCGGTGGTTGCACTTTCGAGGTATTTCAGAATTGTACCCTCTCCGAACACGTTGTCCACTTGCTGTGATGTCATTTCGAACGGCAGGCATATGGTGTTCCACATTCCGTCTTGCTCGAATTCGGCAGTTCTCACGAACTTGACGTGTGCATTATTCTTAGCTTGTGGCATCGCTGTGTCTGTGTCCTTGAGTATAGTGGTTTCGGCAATATGCTGTTTAGCCGTTTGAATTGCGTCAGTCAGGTAGTCGAGTTGTGTGTTGATGGCATCTATGTCCGTTTCGTCAGGGTTTGTAGCTTGGACAGCTTCTTGCAGTTCAGCTATAAATTCATCGCAGAGGTCGTCGTAGAGAGCTTCAGCCTGAGCTATATAGTCGAGGTGCATCTCACGAAGCGCAGCCTTGTATTCTTCTTCTGTACCGATGAAATAGAGTCGCATATTGTCGAATGCCACCCAGTTGGCAGTGGTTTCTGCCGTTGTGTTGAATCCCAGGTTTGTAGTATAGTTGTCGCCCTGTGCAATGTCGAAATACAGGGTATATAATTCCGGCATTCCGTTTGCTGTGTGCACATCTGCCATCTGATCATCAGCAAATATGGATACACCCTGAACCGTCACAGACTCGTCTGATTGGTAAGTTGCGATTGCCGAAATACGCAGTTTGTAGTTGCCGTTAGGCAGATATTTGAGAGTTTTTGAAGCAGAGTTCTCGCTAAGAGTTCCCCACTGTGTCCATTTCTCGAGCCATGTGCCGTTAACCTTTGCCTCTCCATTGATATAAGAGCGCGAGTCGGAATGTTTTTCAAATCCGTTAAGTTCCGTCCATGTGGAGGTATGCTCTGCCTGTTCGTGAATACGTTCCTGTGTGATGTTGTAGTTTCCGTCTTCGTCGGGGTCGGTTTCCTCAGTCATCGACGGACAGGGAAAGGCTTGTAGCAGGGCCTGATATTCCTCTTCTGTGATAGGCAGTACCGTTCCGTGTCTTGGTGTGAACGACCCGCTGGTTGCAGTGTTTTTCACCCAAGTGAAGTTAATGAGGTCTGGCGAAGAACAGAACTGATAGTATCCGCTTCCGTAGCAGTCGTACATAAGAATCCAGCTGTCGTCGTTGATAAGTCGGAATATGCCAGCTCCTTCCACCGCCACATTTGTCTGCTGCAGTGTTCCCGACGGGTTTCCCCACTGGCTTCCGTTCGGTTGTCCGGCTGCTGGTGTGAGAGATGTTGCTGTGACCTTGCATATACCTCCCGAACCTTCGTTCTTATATACTGCATGATACAGTTCGTCAGCCTCGTTGTAGACTATGTCCATATCAATGGTGGCCGACCCACGGTCATAGAAATATACAGGTTCTCCTTCGAGGTCAGTGAAGTCGCTGTTTGCATAGCAGTAGAACACCTTGTCGTATGTAACCGTACCATCATTAGTAAGAATGGAGAAGTAAATCATGTATTTCCCAGCTTCCTTATCGTATATAGTTTCTGGTGCCCAAACACGCGTTACATTAGCAAAATATGTGCCTTCATATTTCGTTGGGAAATGCACAGTGGATGAAGTCCAGTTGATGAGGTCTCTTGACTTCATAAGCACCATTCCACGATTGCTTGCCCATCCGAGCGCCGACCGCATATCTGTAGCCACCATATAGAACCATCCGTCTTCTCCTCTGAGTATATGCGGATCGCGCAGTCCTCCCATGACGGTATGACCTTCAGCCTTGAAAACAGGCAGGTCGTTGTTGATGGTAGTAAAGTTATATCCGTCGTCGCCCACAGCGAAATAGATGTTTTCATTGTCGTTTGACGGGAAGAAAGCAAATAAATAGTGGGAATATTTTTCCTTTTGCTTCACCTTGATATTAAACACTTTAGTCTTAACTATGTTTCCGAGCGCGAATGTAGCAGTAAGAGTGATTGGCACGTCGCGGTCGGTTTCTTGCTTTACAACCTGTCCGTTGTTGGTGAGATACTGTGTGTCGGACGATGTCCACGTAATCGTGGAATTGAATTGTCCGAGTGTAGGCAGTTCCACAGCCTTATACACCACTTTAGGCACATACACATGGTTTATGTCGTAGTCCACGGCATCCTCTTCGGTTTCTACCCCAGTCTCAAGCCGGTTGAGCTCCGTCACCTTGTTAGCAAGTATCTGTCGTTCGGCATTACTGAGTGCCGCGTTGTAGATTCTAAAATCGGCATATCTTGCCCCCTTCAGGTAAGCGTCTCCATTATAGCAACTTCTTCCGAGATAGTTGTTTTGCAATTGCGAAAGGCTATTTGGATACAGACCGACATCGTTGTTCTGTGCTTTCTGTTCATTATTGAGATAAACGGTTCCTGTGTTTCCATCCTGCACATACATGATATTGACCCATGATCCTTTTGGCAGCTGTGTAGCAGGGTTGACCGATGTTTCCTGCGTGTAGGACCACTGAGTGATGGCATATCTCATTTCTTTGGCACCGAGAAACAAATATCCTCGGTTGGAGCTTCTTGAGAAGCACCAGATGAAATTGCCATTTCCGCTTATGTCCGACGTAGTTGGCACGAACACATCCACCGACACGGTAAACGCATTTCCGAGTCCTTGAATCATGTTTCCGAATGAGCTCCCAAGGTCGAAATAGCCATTGTTAGTTCCGAGATTTAGCACTCCATATGTGCCGAGGCTCTCCAGAGTTGCGCCGTTTTGTAATGAGCCCGTATATCGGCTTTGTGTGTCGTTAACACTCGAGAAGTCATATACAATGGGGAATGTCTGTGCAAACGCCTTTGCTGTGAAAAGCGATGCTGCAAGAAAGAACAGGAGTTTTTTCATATAAAAGTGTTTATAATTGCAATTACTTTTTAGAACAGTTGAAAATGATATATCTGCAATTTAATTGTTAATCAGAGGAATATATGCCTTCTACCAGAGGTTTCCCCATCCGTCGTTGTCACGGCGTTTGGAGTTAGGGTCATCCTCGTCTTTGCCCTCTCCTCCGTCGCCGATATTGACGTCGGGCTGCGGAGCGGATGCTCCGAGGAGTTCTTCGCAAAGGTCTGCCTTAGAGACTGAGATTGCCGGAGATAGATATTCTTTTTTCATGATTCTTATTTTGGATTTTATTGATTATCTGGATTTGTCCGGAGATTCCGGGGATTCCGGGGGATCTGGGAGTTCCGGGTAGCCCTATTCGGGCCGGGCTACCCGTTCTCCGTGGTTATCAACGTTTGATGAATTTCTTTCCGTTCACGATGTAGACTCCGGCAGGCAAGTTGTCGAGACTGTCGGCATTGCGGCGGATGAGTTGTCCTCCCACGCTGTAGATGTCGGCAGGGAGTTGAGGAGCGCTTTCGGCATCGATGGCGTCGATGCCGGTGGTCTCGCCGTCGATGTTGAGGCTCAACGACTTCACGCCCATGGCGGTCAGCACATGGAAATAAGCACGGAAGCCCTTTATCTTGGTACGGCCCGTCGACGACTTGAACTGGTCGTTGAGGATGTAGTAGTCGGTGCCGCCCGCGTTGTCGAGCACTGTCTGGTTGATGTAGTTGCCCACGAAGTCCACTCCGTCCTTCGTCACTGTCAGGTTCTCGGAAGGAGTGATGTCGATGCCCGTGAAGTTGTAGACGGTGCCTTCCTGGTCGGTCTGCATGATGTAAGGCTTGTTGGCCTCGATGGCGTCAGTTTGACTGAAGGTGAACGTGGCATTGCCGCCGCTTACCGTTACACCAGTCATCTCCATCACGCGGGTGTTCTCGCCGAAGGTGCTCTTGATGAGCGCCTCATCCATAGAGAACGGCAGGCATATGGTGTTCCACGCGTTATCGCTGCCGCCGTTGGTCTTGGCGATGATGGAGCGGTTGAACCTCACGTCCACGTCGGTGGCTGCAGCAGGAGCCGTGGAGGATGTCTCGTCGAGAACCACTACAGGCGAGATGTATTCGAGTTTGAAATTATCATATACGGTCCATGTACCTGTTGCCACTCCGTTGCCCATGCGGTTTTCAATGCGGATTCCGAAGTTGAGTGTGCCGGTAGAGGCTCCGTCGTCGGCTGGCACGTAGACATACACCACGTTCTTGTAGTTGCCTGTTTCGAGTGCCGCATAGCCGGATGCCTCGTTGTCAGGGAAGTGCTGACCGTTGTATTCGTAATCCACATCATAAGGCGAGGAAGCTCCGTACTCGGTCATCGACTTGATTTGTGTCTTCGCGTCGTTGGCATAGAGGAATATAAGTCCTCTCGCACCGCCGTTGTCGGTCACCCACTCCCTGTATGCCGCACGCTGGAATGCGTCGGCGCTCAGACGGTAGATGCCCGGGGTGAGGTTCTGGATTGTGTTGGCGTAATAGATGAGGTCCTCGCTGTTTTCTACAGTCGGTGCATACTGCTGGAATTGTTCCGCTTTCGCACCTGTAATGGCTATTTCCCTTGCACTGTAGTCTGTGCTTATCGCCGATTCGAGCGCGCTGAGCGAGTTGACACCGGTCATTCCAGCACCGCTGGCAGCCTGTGCGGCCTGCGTGTCGGCGTTGCGTGTGTAGTTGGCAGCATGGTCGGAGGTCGGTTCGAGTGTCCACACTGCCGAAGCGTCGGACTGTGCAGCACTGGCGATTATGTCGGTTCCGCTGACTCCGAGATACAGGTTGTTTGCCTTGTTCTTGAACCTGTATCCGCCAGTTGCCTGCTCCGGCGAGAAGTTGAGACCGGTTCCTCCGTCCGCATATATCTTGTTGCCGTCGTCGTAGACGAAGAGCTGGTTGTCGAAGAGCCGCAGGCGGGTGTTGCCGTCGGTTGCCGTCTCCACTCTGACTGCGAGGCCGTAGTTGTCGACAACGGCCTGGGTGTTCCATGCGCCGTTACGGCTGAAGTAGGTCTGGGTGGAGTTGTTGAGCAGGTAGTAGGTGCCATCGTTTAACAGTGGTGTGTGCCATGTCACAATGAAGTCCTCATTATACAATTGCCCTTGATATCCTACTGTTCCTGCCGGGAATTCAATTCGATAGGTGGATGCAGGCTGTATTTCAACATCAGCGAGGCTGAGTGTCACGGTCTTTCCCGATAAGAACGGCCTGAGTTCACCCACTTTCGTTCCATCCTTATATAATGCTGCCATCTTTGTATTATCCGTAATGGAGAATACAGCTCCCTCCACATTGCTGTTAGCTTCGTTGTAGAGAAGAGTTACGGCCTGCAGGTTTTGCTGATAGGAATTGTTTTGTATGTTGCACGTAGGATTTCCCACGTTGTAGCTTGGTACTTCGGTTCCGAGATATTCAAGTTTTGCATCGTCGAAGGCAACCCATGAGCCGTTATCAGCCAGAGCCTTTACACCCACTCTCAGAGTTTCTCCGTCAATCACCTGCACTGTTACCGTAGTTCTCGTTCCCGGATTGTTTGTCGGCAATGATGCGATTATGCCATTCGCATAGACTGCACCACTTGAAGAGCAGTTACCGATAACCGAGAACTGATAATATCCGTCAGGCAGTCCATAAATCTGCTGATAGAGTTCGCAGGCACCAGTGCCGTTTACATTATCATATCTTTGCATATAATAATTTCCGGCTTTGCCTGTCAGCGCATCGTTATTCTGTATTGCCCATGCGTTCCCCTCCGTTTTCCATCCTATGACATTTCTTCTTTCACCTCCCGGATTCTCCAGAACATAAGTGATGTCGTATGGATTATCGTATGTAGCCTCAAGATATGCCTGGTCGAATCGAGTGACATAGTCGCCTCTGAGGATAGAGAACACGTCAAAATGCCCTATCGAGTTTCCTGTCTTGTTCAATGCCGTTTCGGCGTCATCGGTTATGATGTTATCCCATGGTCCCAGATATCCGGCATCAGGATAGACTCCGTTCTGGATGGTCCAGTATCCGCTCGACAGATATTCATATTTCGTGCGTCCCCATCCAGGATTACCCGCTCCATTGTCGCTTGCACGGAAATACCATCCTGCATTCCATTCGGTTTGAAGCATGTAATCAGGATAAGTGGCATTGGCCATAACCTGGTATTCAACATCATCCTGCATAAACGAATCCAGTGTCCACAACGGTTCTTTGCTTGTTGTAGGATTAATGTCCGCATCATACCACATCGACTTGCTTCCGCCCTGATGATTCGGTGCTTTCGGCACCATCACGAGGTCTTGGTCATGGTCGTAGAGCACGAAGAAATACGGGCTGTAGTCGTTTGGCAATTCCGTGAGTTTTGTAAATCCGTTTTGCACGAGCTGGTCTTTAAGCGACAATATTTCTCCTTCAGAACCAAGATAGTAGAGTTTGAAATTGTCTGCCATTGCCCAGTAATAGTTGTTCGACACAGTTCCTCTCACTCCAATTCTGAGATCTCCAGATGCCATTTCCGCTTGAATCACATTATTATAGTAGTTTCGTGCGAGATAAGCGCTTCCCGATTCCATATTGTTTGGCACAAAGGTTCCTCCTTCGGTTTCATACTCACCATTGCTGACAGACGCAGCCTGTGCTCCAGCCATTACGTTCTTGATTTTCTGTGATGTACTGTTCATGTAAATCACTGCATTGACGTTGTCTGTACCTCCGGTATATGCTGTGTAGACATCTGCATTTGCCCCCGGACGCTGGAAGGCGTCAGCAGAGAACTGATATAATCCGGCAGGCATATCAGGGAGGATCTGATAGAGGTCGAAAGTAGTCTGATAGAATTCCACAGCTCCGTAAGAGTAAGTAGGGCTAAGCGACCATCCGTCGGTGCCGTCGGTAAAGCTTGGATTTTCGATTAGGAACGTAAGGTCATAATACGCACCGCTCGCAGGTTTTGTGTTTTGCAGGAAAGTCAGCCCCGCACTCTTTATGTCAGATATATACTGGTTCACCTGATCCATCGTTACGGTTCCGCTAATAGCGGAGTTGATGTTGTTGATGGTATTTGTCAGTGCCGTGGTTGCGCCGGTGGTTTTATCCGTATGACTCACATTCTTAGCCGCCGTATATCCGTTGATATAGCGCCGCAGTTCGTCGAGCCTGATATCCACTGCCCCGCTTTCGAAATCATCAAGTTCGTCAAGCGCGAGAATAACCCATCTTTGCGTTGTTGCATCGTCATAGATGTTGAACCCCACCGAGCCGACATACTCGCTTGCCTTAGCCTCCATTGTCTGTTTGCTGTCGAAGTCAAGGAAATAATATCCCTGATATGTCTGTGAGCCAACGTTTACATCCACACGGCATTTCTTCATCTGGATGTCAGTGGCAGATGTGCCAGTAGTGAATCCATTGTTTGCATTTGCGCTGCTGTAGCGTATATATCTGTTGGTCGAGGCATTTTTGATTTGATATCTCTGCGTTGATGCATCAAATGTGATATACCATGCCGCCTTGTCATCGGCTTTCGCCTGAGCGGTAGACATTTCCTTCCATTTGAGGTTTCCGCTGCTGTCCACGGTAAGGAAGTGCGTAACCAGTCCTCGACTCTTATCCTCACATTTTATATAGTATTTCGTGTTATCTTCCTGAGGGAAAGCATAGTAAGGCAACAGCCATTGACTTTCGGTAAGAGGCAAACCGGCTTCACCGAGTGCTTCACATATCAGGCTGTTACCGATATACAGCTGGTCGGTTCCGTTATCTTCGGAAGCACCGTTGATGCCATAAGGCCAAAGATGCTGACTGTCGCCACTGAGGACCGAAGTTTCGTTGTTGTCCCAGAATCTCAATGCGTCCCATACAGGATATTGGTTTCGAATGAATTCTCCCCAGAGTGAATGTGTTCCCACTCCCACCCCGTGCAGAGCCTCATGCATAATAGTTCCCGACCTCTGATAGCTAGTATTCGGTCCGATACGCGTCCATCCACCATAACTACAGTCAGCTGTAGGAGTTCCCGACGCATAATGCAGGCTCGGATAAAAGGTAGTTAGCTGTGTGAGATTGCTCCAATAGTGGTCGAATGCCCATGATGCCGCATTGGTGATTCTGGTGTTGATTTCATCATCGCCTTCATTTCCATAACTCCAATGTATTTGTCCCTGCGGCAGAGTCGGCACTTTGATTACATCGCCATATCCCACAGCATAACCTCTTGTCATGGCATACGCCCTCACATAATACATGGTGCCCGGTGTGAGTCCGTCAATCCATATAACCTTACCATTAGAATAAATCCAATCAGTGGTATGATTGTCGCTGATAGTTGGATTAGGGCTGGTACTCCAACAAAAGCCCTCTTCCACTACATCCGAGCCCGACTGAGAGAATCGTCCGAAAATCCATATAGAGCCTCTGGCATGACGCTTATTTGTCGTAACCGTCGGCTCTGTTCCGGAAGGATGTCGGAGCCGGTATGCCCGTTCTCCGTTAACGACCGCTTTAGCCGCATTGGCCACGGTTGTCAGGTTATTTCCGTTGATGGCAGTTGTCAATGTACTTATCAAAGCACTGTATTCTGAGTCGCTTCCGTAAGTGCTGATGAGGTTGTTGGCATAGTTTTTCACCGTGTTGCCAGCACTTTGTATATACGTAGATGTATTTCCCCTATAAGTAAGGGTGAAATTGTCGCATCCCACCCAGTTGCCAGATGCTCCGTCGCATACGAATCCGATTTCCGCCGTTCCGTCAGTGACGAAGAAGTCGAGAGTGTAAGTTCCGAGTGTTGTGACTGCGGTTCTGAGTCCGTTACCCACAATCCAGGCTCCCACTTGTGCGGCACTCGTGTTGTTTTGCGAGATATTCTGAGCGTTGACCGTCAGTCGGTACACACCGTTGGATAGTCCTGTCACGGTTTGTTTCACCGACGCCGCTCCGAGTAGTCCGGGTGCAGCAATCCATCTTTCTAAATAGGTGTTACCAGCCTTATACGACGACATGCCGTCGTTGGTCTGAAGTTGCATTTTGCTGACAGTCCATCCATTTGTCCCGTCTTCGAAACTTGCATTAGTGATGGTCTGCGCATAAGTTGTTGCCACGCCAAGCAACAATCCGAACAATAGTGTAAAGCATTTTTTCATTTCAGGTAGTATTTAGTTTTCATAAAAATCACAAAATTAGGTGTAAAGATAAACAAATAGAATTAAAAAAAGCCACTTTTTTTTAAAAAAAGTATTAAAAAAATTGATTTTGAAATAAATGTACTGAAAATGACGAAAAAATTCCCTTGATATTTTTTTACAAAAAAATGGTGTGTCGGCTTTGAGTGACACACACCATGATGCATAAATGAATTCTATTGATTATCTGGATTTTTCCGGGAGGACCGGGATTTCCGGAGATTCCGGGATTTCCGGGGATTCCGGGGGATCAGGGAGTTCCGGGTAGCCCGGGTTAAGGCGGGCTACCCGTTCTCCGTGGTTATCAGCGTTTGATGAATTTCTTACCGTTTACGATGTAGACTCCGGCAGGGAGGTTGTCGAGGTTGTCGGCATTGCGGCGGATGAGTTGTCCTCCCACGCTGTAGATGTCGGCAGGCAGTTGCACTGCGGTGTCGGCGTCGATGGCGTCGATGCTGGTGGTCTCACCGTCGATGTTGAGGCTCAGCGACTTCACGCCCATTGCCGTCGGCACGTGGAAATAAGCACGGAAGCCCTTTATCTTGGTGCTGCCGGTCGACGACTTGAACTGGTCGTTGAGAATATAGTAGTCGGTGCCTCCAGCATTGGCGAGCACTGTCTGGTTGATGTAGTTGCCCACGAAGTCAACGCCGTCTGCAGTCACTGTCAGGCTCTCTGAAGGAGTGATGTCGATGCCCGTGAAGGTGTAGACGGTGCCTTCCTGGTCGGTCTGCATGATGTAAGGCTTGTTGGCCTCAATGGCGTCAGTTTGACTGAAGGTGAAGGTGGCGTTGCCGCCGCTTACCGTTACGCCAGTCATCTCCATCACTCGGGTGTTCTCGCCGAAGGTGCTCTTTATTAGCGTTTCGTCCATTGAGAACGGCAGGCAGATGGTGTTCCACGCGTTTTCGCTACCGTCGTTGGTCTTCGCGATGATGGAGCGGTTGAATGTGAGCGCCACGTCGGTCATTGCCTGCGGAGCTGTTGCAGATGTTTCGTCAAGCGTCACTTTCGGTATGAGGCGTTCGAGTTTGAAGTTGGTGAAGTCGCACCAAGTTCCTGTAGGATCGCCGCCCGGACGGTTCGGGTTGTTGATACCGTATGTGATGGTTCCGGTCTCCTTTCCTTCGTCTGCCGGTACGTATACGTAAACCACGTTGCGGTAATGTCCTTCATTGAGCATATTGTGTCCCACCGGGTTTCCGTTAGGATAATACATGCCGTTGTGTTCCCAATTTGTCCAGTCGGTTGCAACCGGAGTTGCAGATGCATATTCGGTGACAGACATCAGTTGTGTCTTCGCACCGTTGACATAAGCGTAGATGGCACCTCGTGCTCCGTCGGCGGCGAACACCCAGTCGTAGTAGGCTGCACGCTGGAATGCGTCGGCAGTGAGCCGGTAGAGTCCCGGTTTCACGTTCTCCACTGTCTGCTTCACGTATTCAGCCTCCTGCAGTTCCTGACTTAGTTCAGCATAAACCTGGAATCTCTCATCCGTCAGAGTCTTTTCGTCCACGGTTACTGCCTCAAATCCGGTTGCCAATGCCGATTCAAGTGCCGTTTTGGTGGTTATTCCGTTGAGTGCAGCCACACTTTCAGCCGCGGTAGCAGCCTGTGCGTCGGCGTTGCGAGTGTAGTTGGCCACGTGGTCGGCAGTGGATTCGAGAGCCCATATGTTGGATGTTTCCCAAAGGTTGTCGCCTTCTGCGGCATCAGCCACGGCTCTCCAAGCCCACTCTGCGAGATAGCGGTTGTTGTTCTTATTAAGGAACTTATATCCGCCTTCCACCTGCTGGATGGTGAATCTCAGTCGGTTGTCGGTGCCTCCGTCGCCATAGCAGAATCCGTCGTTATAGAGGTAGAGGTTCTGGTTGTCGAAGAATTTGAACGATGTATAGCCTTCCACGTCGGTGATGAGCAAGAGTGCGAGTCCCCAGTCGTCCATGGTTGCCGATGTTGCCCATTCTCCGCCACGGCTGATGTAGCGGTGAGAGCATGTGTTGTAGAGATAGTAGGTGCCGTCGAACACGATTGGTGTGTGGTAAGTTAGCGTGACTTTCTCGTTGGTTGCAAGTCCTTCATATCCCACCACTTCAGCCGGAAGTGTTAGGGTGTACGTGGTGTTAGGCTGCAGTGTCACTCCCGTGAATGCCGCATTGAGGTTTGTTCCGCTGAGCGACAGGGTACCTTGCGCTATTGTGGTTCCGTTCTGTGCGAACGTTGCGGTAGCGGAGCCATCGAGCAGTGAGAATGTTCCGCTGTCGCTTGCCGCCTTGTTGAATGCAAACGTGATGGTATTGAGGTTTTGTATATACCCTCCGTCAGGAATGCTCGGAGTTGGCTTTCCCACCTGTGCGTTTGGTAGTGATGTGCCGAGGAATTCAAGTTTGGCATCGTCGAAAGCAATCCATATTCCTGGGTTAGTTCCTGTTTTGAATCCTACTCTCAGTTCTCCGCCTGTGAGTGTAAACTCTATATTTGTACGTGTTCCCGGATTATTCGTAGGCATGTCGACCTGATTGTCGTTGGCATACATTATACAATTGCTTGTACAGTGTGCAATAGCCGAGAATCTGTAATTTCCATCAGGAAGTCCGTACACCACTTGATATAGGTCTGTAGCCGGTAGTCCTTCGCCGTTCCACAATTCAATATACCTTCCTCCGACTTTACCATTCAACGACGTATTAGTTTGAGACCACCATTCGGTGCCATCCACTTTCCATCCAACCGCAGAGCGTCGTTCGCCGCCAGGATTTTCAAGCACATACGTGATGTTGAGCGGTGATTCTTGAGAGGCCTCTCTCAGATTTTCGAAGTTCGCCACATATTCACCTCTGAGTATTCGATAAATGTCGAAATATCCTATGTTTGCGCCTTGCTTGTTGAGTGCGGTTTCCGTGAATACCCCCGGTTCCCATGGTCCAAGAAACCCTTCCTCCGGATACCTGCCGTTCTGAATAGTCCATTTTCCATCGGCATATGCATGCAAAGTACGTCCCCACTGCAAGTCGCCGTTACCTCCATTGTCGCTGGTATGGAAGAAATATGCTTGATTGCCCTCCGTCTGAAGCATATAGTCCGAATATGATGCATTAGCCATGATGATATACTCATTGTTTCCATCCACGTTTGAATCGAAAGTCCAGAGTGCAGTCTTATCGTATGCCGGGGTGACATTTTCCGCATACCACATGGCATTATAACTTGCATTCTGATAATTTCCGTTCTTGAGCACCATTCCGAGGTCTTGAGTGTGATCCCAGATGGTGAAGAAATACTTGCTATAGTCATCAGGTTTTGCAGTTGTGATTATCCAAGGCTCTGTCATGCTTGCCTTTCCCTGCGAAAGCTCTTGCTGGATGTATATAAGCTGTATGTTGTCTACATCCACCTCGTTGGCATTATCACCGCTAATGGTGTTTCCGACAAATCCGAATGAGAGTCTGACAGTCGATGGGTTGACTATCTTAATTGGAATTGTCTTCGTTTCCCAGGAAGTTCCGGCAGAGATATAGTTTCTGACACCGTTAACCTCATAATAGTTGAGCGATTGTGCATTGTTGTTATATGGTTGTCGGATTTCAAATTTGATAAGATAAGAACCGGCAGGCAACACCGCATCTTTATATACTTGGAGAGTGCTTGGTAAGGAAGGGTTTCCTTTCCAGTTTTCACGTATTCTGAGTGCATTCCCTCCATTAGGCGAAGCGAGTGAGTTATCGTATTTTAGTGTTGCCCATGAAGTAGAAGCCGCATTAACGTATTCGTTCCATCCTTCCACAGCATGTATATTGCTGTTTGTAGCCGTTCCTGCAGGCTTTTCGAAGTCAAGGTTAGTGCCAAGCAATCCCGATACATCCACATCCTCACTCTGCGCTGTGACAAATGAATTGAATGCGCTATTTAGGGCATTGATTGAAGCATTCAGGTTTGCGGCGTTGTTGACATTCCTTGCGTTAGTGATTGCACTGTTGACTGCATTGTTTCCTGTATTGAGGTTTTCCAGTCCTTGCACGAGTCCGGCGAGCAGGGCGCTATTCTCATTAGGTGTGAATTCCGTAGCCACGCCTTCAAAGTGTGTTAAGAACGGTTCATAGTTTCTGAAGTCCACTTTCTTCACCTCGATTACACCCTTTCCCGCCTTCATAAGCACGATAATCGCATCTCCCGGTGTGGAATTGATTTCCGGGACGGTATAATCGTGGAAACTATTGCCATAGTAGTTGTCGTTGAATGCACCCGAATGTCCGGAGAACATGGCGGCATTTGCAGTACTGGTTATGAGCGAGTTGAGTTTTGTGCGTCGGCGTGCAGCAGTGTTATAAGCGTTGTATGTGGCATTATAAGCGTTATTGCTATATTCAGTCGTTCCGTTGTCATATCTGTAGATTGTTCCGGAAGTATTATCCAGCCATGTGGCGTCATCGGCCGCAAACGGTATGTGCTGCATCCATATTGATGTTTCCGAAGCATGGTTGTTCACATAGTTTGTCAGATTCGAAAGGATCAAATCAGGAGTAAGATACCTGTAAGAAGAATTAGAATACTTATACATCGGTTTGTCGAACCATAGTTTCATACCGTTATAGAATCTGACATCCTTGAATTTGAATGCGAACGGTTGTGGCTGTACAGTGTTGGCCAAAGCCGTTCCAGAGAATCTTGTCACATCGGAAACACCATGATTTTGCGCCTCGCTGACAGATCGTGTAATAGCAGCCAAAGTAGATTCATTGAGGGCATATCCATCTGCGTTAGCCGCCAATGCGAGGTCGATTTCTCCCGGTGCGAGAATGAGAGGAATTCCGGCTTGATTGAATGCATTGAGTGCGTTTTCGAACGATGTTTGTCCCGTCACCTTTCTCGGTGCGTTGTTTCGTTGCGACGATTCCAGGTCATTTAAATCGCGGATACGTTGTGTAGCCCATGCCGTCTGCTCTTCTATTGCCTGCATGCATCCCTTAGCCCAAGCAGATTCCTCAGAATTGTTTGTCCAAGGGTCGAGGTCACGTTCCTTAGCTCCGTATGAAGTTTTCATACCGTCGAGCGCCAGTCCGTTGAGTATCATAGCATTACATTTGAGCATTTCTTCGTTTTTGCAGGTATATGTACCTTTGTTGTTGGCGGTGCCATTCGTCACTTCCTCCCGTTGGTTGATTCCACCCGGCCAATAGTGCTGTCTATCATGACTGATAAGCATGGTCATATCCTTTAGGAACACTCGGAGTGTGAGTGTAGCCCTTTTGAATTTGAAAGGATTCGGGTATCCCGCGTATGCGCTGGTCTGCCCCACTCCATATCCATGGCTGAGTTCGTGTTGTGCAGTTCCCACCCACTGGTATCTTGCTGTCGGTCCGAATCGTATGTAGCAGGACCCGTCAGCACGTAGTGAGCAGTCGGCAGTCTGCACCCCGCTATTATAGCAAGTTCCAGCCCATTTATAGAGTGTGCAATAATTGTTGTAGTATTCCTTAGCCCCGTTCATGGCTTCTTCGATGCGTGCCTTCACTTCAGCCGATGGTGTTTGTCCTCCTTCCCATGCCCATGTCATTCCACTTGGGTTTGGCGTTGTGATGGTTCTATCCTCTCCGTATGTCGTGTAGGACGTACCGTTCACAGTGTACTTGCAATATGCACGTACATGGTATGTTGTTTGAGCGGTCAGGTTGTCGAAGTAGACGCCGAACATCCCTTTGAGTTCATCTCCAAAAGTGTTGTCCTCGTCAGCGATGTCAGCCGCTGCCTTATATGTGTTTGATGTGGTTGGGTTGGCAGTGGTGCTGTAGCATAGTCCGTATTCAGTGATTGTGGCATTCGATCCATAGGATTCAAATTGTCCTGTCACAACTGCACACTTAGCCACCACATTCATATAATCTGTGGTGTTGGTGTGGATGATAGGTGTCGGGCTGGTAGATGAATTCATGTCTCCCATGAAAAAGGCGATATCGGCTTTTGGTATGTAACCCGGCAGTGCATCGAAAGTGTAGTTCACGCCACCGTGGCCCATAGCCGCCATGCGCTGCGCATAGAATTCAAGTTGGGTGTTGATATCTGACAGTCCCCCCATCTTGGCATCTGTGAAGAAGACAGCGGTGAAATACTCACCCACTGCGAATCTCACCTTATATGCCTTACCCTTGTAGTAGAACACATTAAGGGCTCCATCCACATAGTCGGTTTTTGTAGCCGGGTTAGGCACTATATCTGTAAGCGCCGCAGTTTGCCCATCGGCTTTTACAGACATCCCGGTTGCAGAAAGGTTAGCCAGACTGGCTCCTACCGGCAACTGGACAAGAGTTGTTCCATCGTGCAGATACACACTTTTCACTCCAGTGAGCGAACTGAAAGAAAACTCCATTTTTTGTGCCTTTATCTGGCATAACGCCCAAAAGGCAATCAGCAAAGTGCATAGAACCCGCAACTTGCTAAAGGTGCATTGATGTTTCATTATTGTAGTTAGTTATTGGTTATTTTTCTTTACAAAATTACAAGTAATAATTACATTATTCAAGTAAAAGATTCGAAAAACCTACTAATTGACACAAAAAATATAAACATTGACATAATATTTATATTTGAATCTACAAATATCCGAAATAAAACAAAATTTGTTTTTCAAGAATAAAACGGATAAGAGCGCAATGGCCGGGCAATTGCCCGGCCATTGCGATGAAATATGTTCAAAAGTTTCACCAGAGATTACCCCATCCGTCGTTGCCACGGCGTTTGGAGTTAGGGTCATCGTCATCGTTGCCCTCTCCTCCGTCGCCGATGTTGACATCTGGCTGCGGGGCGGATGCTCCGAGGAGTTCTTCGCTGAGATCGGCCTTAGAGGCGAAGGTGGCCGGAGATAGATATTCTTTTTTCATGATTCTTTATTTTGTTTTTTTCATTTTCTGGATTTTTCCGGAGATTCCGGTTTTCCGGGAGTTCCGGGGATTCCGGGATTTCCGGATTTTACGGGGTTCTGGAGATTCTGGAATTTCCGGGGATTCCGGGGGATCCGGGAGTTCCGGGTAGCCCTATTCGGGCCGGGCTACCCGTTCTCCGTGGTTATCAGCGTTTGATGAATTTCTTACCGTTTACGATATAAACTCCTGCCGGAAGGTTGTCGAGGCTGTCGGCATTGCGGCGGATGAGTTGTCCTCCCACGCTGTAGATGTCGGCAGGCAGTTGCACTGCGCTTTCGGCATCAATGGCGTCGATACCAGTAGTCTCGCCGTCGATGTTCAGGCTCAGCGCCTTCACGCCTATTGCCGTCGGCACGTGGAAATAAGCACGGAAGCCCTTTATCTTGGTACGGCCCGTCGACGACTTGAACTGGTCGTTGAGGATGTAGTAGTCGGTGCCGCCAGCATTGGCGAGCACTGTCTGGTTGATGTAGTTGCCCACGAAGTCAACGCCGTCTGCAGTCACTGTCAGGTTCTCAGAAGGAGTGATGTCGATGCCCGTGAAGGTGTAGACGGTGCCTTCCTGGTCGGTCTGCATGATGTAAGGCTTGTTGGCCTCAATGAAGTCGGCCTGTTCGAAGGTGAAGGTGGCATTGCCGCCGCTTACCGTTACGCCAGTCATCTCCATCACGCGTGTGTTTTCGCCGAAGGTGCTCTTTATGAGCGCCTCGTCCATAGAGAACGGCAGGCAGATGGTGTTCCATGCGTTTTCGCTGCCGCCGTTGGTCTTCGCGATGATGGAGCGGTTGAATGTAAGTGCCACGTCGGTCATGGCAGTTGGTGCTGTGGCATCAGTTTCGTCAAGCGTCACTTTCGGTATGAGGCGTTCGAGTTTGAAGTTCTTGTAGCAGCACCAAGTGCCGTTAGACACATCATTTCCTTGGCGCACAGGGTTATTAATACCGTAGGTGATAGTAGCCGTTTCGGCTCCTTCGTCAGCCGGTACATACACATACACCACGTTGCGATAATGACCAGCGTCGAGCACTGAGTAAGCCTCAGGAATTCCATTGATATAGTGTTGTCCGTCGCGTGACCAGTCTTGCGTAAACGCAGTGGAAGAAGAGTATTCTGTTGTTGACTTAAGCTGAGTCTTTGCGTTGTTGACGTATGCATACATAAGTCCTCTTGCCCCATCGTTGTCGTAAACCCAATCGAACCATGCCGCACGTTGGAACGCATCTACAGTGAGTCTATACAGACCTGGCTTTACGTCAGTCACAGTGTATTTCTCATACTCAGCCTCTTGAAGAGTTTCAGACAATGCAGCATAAACCTGATATTTCTCAGCACCTGTTTCTCCAACATATTGTTCATCCACTGTTACTGCGATAAATCCATTGTCAAAAGCCGTTTCGAGAGCTGTCTGCGATGTCACTCCACTAAGAGCTGTTACGTTTGCAGCAGCTGTTGCTGCTTGCGCATCGGCATTGCGTGTGTAGTTAGCCACATGGTCGGCAGTAGGTTCGAGAGTCCATATATTGGTTGTTCCCACAAGGTTATCGCCTTCGGCAGCATCACCGACGACTCTACCACCCCATATAGCCATATATCTGTTGTTGCTTCTGTTGAGGAACTTATATCCATTTGTAGCCTGCTCCATGGTGAGTTGGAGTCCAGTTTGACCATCTCCATAGCAGAATCCATCATTGAATATATAAAGCTGGTTATCAAAGAATTTGAGCGTTGTGATACCCGATATGTCCGTATTGAGAATGGTTGCGAGTCCATAGTCGTCCACAATTGCGGATGTTGCCCACACCCCTCCACGACTCAGATACTTCTGTTCATCGGTGTTGTAGAGATAGTAAGTGCCGTCAAACACGAGCGGTGAATGCCATGTTAGCGTTACCTCTTCGTTTGCATCAAGTCCCTCATACCCTACTACATCTGCAGGTAGTGTAACGTTGTATGTGGTATTCGGTTCGATAGTCACTCCGCTGAAAGCCACATTCAGGTTTATTCCGTTAAGCGAAAGCGTCCCCTGTGCGAGCGCAGTTCCATTCTTTTCAATTGTAACAGTTGCAGACGGGTTGAGAAGCGAGAATGTTCCGCTGTCGCTTGCCGCCTCATTGAATGCGAAAGTAAGTGATGCGAGGCTCTGAATGTAACCTCCGTCAGGAATGCTCGGTGTAGGGTTGCCCACCTGTGCCGTAGGCAGCGATGTGCCGAGGTATTCGAGTTTCGCCTCGTCGAATGCTATCCATGCGCCCGGATTGTCGCCGGTCTTAGCACCCACTTTCAGATAGCCTTCTGTGCCAGTCACTTGTACGATGACCGAGGTTCTGGTTCCCGGATTGTCGTTAGGCATTGCTGTTTGTTCCGCATTTGCATATAGATAGCAGTTGCTGGAGCAATTGGCCACGGCAGAGAATCGGTAGTAGCCTTCCGGCAGACCGTAGATTTCCTGATAGAAGTCGGTGGCTTCCAGTCCGTTGCCGTTATACGACTCAAGGAAATAGCCTCCGGAGAATCCCGTGAGCGCTCCATTTGTCTGTACCTGCCATGCGGCGCCAGAGTTTTTCCATCCTATGGTAAACCATCTTTCTCCACCCTCGTTCTCAAGGCAGTAAGTGATGTCGAGCGGGTTGTTGAAGTTCACAACCGTGAGGTTCTCATATGTCTTCACGTATTCGCCGCGTAGGATAGCCGACACGTCGAAATATCCGATATTGGCTCCGGTTTTGTTGAGCGCCACCTCTGCACCGTCGACAAACTGCTCGTCCCATGGTCCGAGATATCCACGGTCGGGGTAAGTACCGTTGTTGACGGTCCATGAAGTGCCGTTGTATTCGAATTTCACGCGTCCCCAATCATTATTGCGCCCTCCGTTGTCGTGTGTTCTGAAGAATTGAGCCGCTTCCCATTCTGTCTGGAAGAAGAAGTTGCGGTACTCTGGGCTGGTTATAAGTTGGTAGCCTGTGCCGTCCTGCTCGTAGTAGTCCATCACCCAAATGGAGTTCTTGTTGTTCTCCGGTTTGTCAGCGTCTTGGGCAGAATAGAACATAGAGTTGCTTACGAAGTTGGCATCAGCCTGATACACACCGTCACGCATGGTGAGATAGAGGTTTTTCTTATGGTCTTTGAAGATGAAGAACCATTTGCTGTAGTCATCAGGAAGCGATGTGATGTCTGGCCATTCGTCGGTTTCACGGTTTTCGGTGACAGTGACAGTAATTGGGAAGTAGCCGACGTAGATGCGGTTGTTGTAACCAGACCTATATCTTCTCGCCATAGCCATATATACAGTGTATGTTCCGACCGGGCAGTCGTCGGCGGCTTTGACAGTGAAAGTTTTGTTTGTCATGTCGTACGCCACCTTCAGTTTTGCGTCGGTTGCACTGCTTATGCATCCGCTGGAAGCATTGTAGTAGTGTACGTATTGTCCGCTGAGTTCAGAGTCGTTGGTCACGGACGCCACCTGATAATATGTAACCGTACCTTGACTGCTTGCCGTAGCTGTTGGTGCCTTGTCCAAAGCATAATAGTAGACATAATTGCCAGTTGTAGCCGATGAGAGCGGGTCGTAGTATCCACTGAAATAAGTTGAATTAGTCAGATAGCTTTCTGTGAGGTTGTTGAGAGCTGATGCCAAGGTAGCAGCGTTGATGGCATCAGATGTGGCTGAGTTGCCTTGCATCATAGATAGTGATAAAGTCTGAACACTTGTGGCTCTGTATGCCGTGGCACTCGACGTGGATGCCGTTGACGGTTCCACATAGTCTATGTCGGTGAGGTATGCAATGGCAGTGGCGTCAGTTTTGAATGTAACGTTGTAGATGATTGTAGCTTTTGCCGTATTTCCACTGCTGTCTTTATATATAAGTCCTTCTCGCACGGTTCGTGTAATTCCGTTGCTGTTGGCTCCTGGCATTTGTCCTACAGTGCAAGAGGCATATTGATCATCGTATTGAGTGAAAACCACAGTGTTATTTCCCCAATCAGCCACTGTTCCGGATGCATTGAACCAGTGTCCGAAAGTGCCATTAGTGTTTTTTGCATTAGCCTGGATGGTGCCGGAGGATGTAAGTGCACAACTCATGATGGTGTTGTTGCCTTGCGATGCAGTGTAGTCGATGACATGTCCGAAAATTGCGCTGCTCTCAAGTTGGAAAGCAGTACAGAGAGCGTTTACAGCACTACCAGTGTTGAGAGTGACACCAGCACCGGTATATCCAGAAGCATCAACAGGAAGTATCACGTTGTAGGTGAGCGTCACGTCAGAGATATCTCTTCCGTCGATTACCTTTGTGAATTCAGGTTCTTCAGGGATTGCCTCTGTGTAGACCACAGTCTCGCTCTTGGTTTTGAGATCAGTGCCGGTAAGAGTAAAGCTGTAAGGCCACTGGTCGTCGTTCGACATTGTTTCGTCCCATTTGTGCTGTACATAAGTGGTGAGCGATGGCATGACAACGAGGAACATGCGGCTGGTGTTAGCCGGCACAGTAGTAGAAATGCTTTCTGTAGTTTCAGCGGTGCCGGTGCAATGTACTGTGTTGTCGTTATAATACTGGCGCGTTCCGTCGGACTTAAGGAACACATATCCCATTCTGAATCCTCTGTAGGATGCACTTCCAGCACTGTTATAATTGCTGACACCCGCCTTTACATTGGTATTTGGCTCACCGTTGTTGTATGTGGCAGGGTCCTTTTCGTCTAGCGCACATCCATGTTGCAGTGCCTTGAGGGCAGTTGTAACAGTTGTCCCTGAAGTCGGCACATCGAGTTCGATGACATTGAATCCAGTGCTTTGCGGAGCACTGCGATAAGCCACCTGATACTGATTGTCAGCCAGTTTGGCACAATGGTAATCGAAGTTGCCTATATAGTCGCTACGATAGTTTGCCGCTTCATTGAAGTCGTATGTAGCACAGTGGAGTGCATAGTCGAAATAGCGCTCATAGAATTGCGCCGCGGTAAGGTTCTTGAGTGCCATGTATGCCTGGCAAAAATCGGTAGCATTTCCATTTGACTGACCGGTCATCGGCTGCTTCCATATCTGCGAGACAATCGTCTTATCGTTATAATAGTCACTTAAATAGTAGTGGAACCAATAGCTCTGATAACGCATCCACTCGTGTGAGAAAGCATAGTTGACGTTATTCCCGAACAACGGATAGCTTTGGTTGAACATCTCAGCGGGATAGGCCTGGTTTGCCTGCCATTGAGCAGTTTGTTCCCATATAGCCTGTCCATTTCCACAAGACAGGTGAAAACCTGTGTTAATGGTAGATGAAGATGTATGATTGTAGTTAGCAGCCTCAGCATATGCCATATAATGGAAAGAGTGGCCCACCTCATGTGCCAGCGAATGTCCGGCAGGATTTACCGCAGAAGGTCCGATCCAAAGGGCAGAACATTCGAAATCACATCCACCTCCATAACACACCCAGTCGTTAGTGTAGTTCATTAGTATCATGAGTTTATACTTGTCTCTCATGTTGCTTGTGGCAAAGCCGAGTGTGTTCATGTTGAGCGCATAGCAATTCTCAGCCACTTGCAGTACCGCGTCCACGTCGAAAGTTATAGAACCGGTAGATGGATCGGTTCCGAACCCTTTCTGCCAAAACACTATGCAATTGTCTGACTGTTTACTCCGGTTAAAGGACCATTGTAAATCGGAATTGCCACCTTCAGTATATTCCTGAGTTGATGAATTATATACCCATGTGCTAGGAATATAAACCGTTTTATCCGCAGATGCCGCCATGCAGATACATAATGTGGCCAATAAAAGAAATATTTGCCGTTTCATTTTTTAGTTAATTAAGTATTATTTTTTTCGGTTGTAGTTAGTTGTTGAGTGTAGATTTCACATTCAACTGACAAAGTTATAGAATCTTACGGAAATAAACAAAAAAGAAGAATAAAAAAAATTACGATATGCATAAAAAAATCCCAAGAGCCAAATGGCTTTTGGGATTTTCGTTTATATATCGTTACATGCGTTTTCACCAGAGGTCGTTTGACCAGATGTTACGTCCTTTAGCTCCACCATCTTCTTCATCGTCGTCATCGCCACTACCACTGATGTAAGGTGAAGGTGGATTATCGAGGTTGGAATCCACTTTTGATCCTTCAAGAATGTTAAGCATCACGGCAGTGTTGCAAAAATTAGTTAGCGGCTGTAAATATATCTTTTTCATTGTTATCTTTGAATTAATGTTGTTTTAATTATGATACTTTAGAAACGTCTGTTACTTAATAATATATTTTTTGCCGTCAACAACGTAAATACCAGGCTGTAGTCCTTCGAGGCTTGTAGCGTTCTGTCGGACGAGTCTTCCGTCGACAGTGTAGATATTTCCCGAAGTGACATGCATAGAACCATCTTCTTCGATTGCCATGATACCAGTAGCCACCTCATCAACGCTGAATCCGAGTAGTTTTGCAGAAGCCTCTCCTCCTGTTTTGTCGAAGAAGTAACCACGAGTAGGGCTAAGACCATTGTTACCGCTTGAACGTTTCCACTGGTTAGTTGCATTTACGAATACGCAATGCTGTGGTATCTTGATACGCTGGTATGTACCTACAAAGTCGAAGTAGTCGCCTTCATCCACCACAGGATATTCCTTATCTTCAATAGTTCTTGTGTTCTGTAGTGGGACGATAACGATATCATAGACCTTAACTTCATTGAGGTCTGTCTTGTCGTCATCTGTATCAGCTTGTTTCCATACCATCACTGGCTGGTTAGCCTTGATACCAGCCTTACGAGTTTCGAATCGTAGCATATATCCCTCAGATGTTTCGTCAGTTCCCATGAAGTAAGCACATTCAGGTATATTGAAATAGTACTCGAGTTCGTAAGCATCGAGGTTGAACGGCAGACAGAGAGTGTTCCAAGTACCTTCAGTTCCGTTGTAGTTGAAGTTACGTGTCACAATAGCGTGGTTTGCATCGAAAGTAGTAGGAGTGTAGTCAGTAGTTTTATCTTCACCGTTGATTACATAAGTATCAGTTTCCTTTGGTGCTCTTACAAGAACGAGGTCTCCGAGCACAACTTGTAGTTGTTCCGTTAGGTATCCCTGGAATCCCTTTTGTCTGCGGTCCTCACGGTCTTTTGTAAAGAATATGACATAGTCGCCGTCGTTCTGCGGTGTGAAGTGTGCACGATAATAGTACCAATGGTCCATATTGCTTTCTCCATCACCTTCCTTTGGCCTGAATGAAGTAGCTTCACCAGTCCATCCCTTAGCTACGAGTTGCTCAGTGACATCTTCACGAGTGTCTCGGTTGAGAATTGTGATATCAGTCTTCACACACTTGTGGTTGTCTCCCCAGTCAGCATATATAAATGTGAGTGAGTACTCCACTCCACCCTTCAATGGCAATGTAAATCCAGTTTCGTCACCATAGTTGGTGTTGTATTTCACAAACAGTCCAGTCTTATCGCTTATAGCTTTCAGTCCTGGTTCGTTCTGGTTTACTCCATATTTGAAAATACGAGTGTTATAGGCATCCGATCGTCCGTCGAGATCCCATCCAGCTGGATATAGAGTTCGGAACGTTCCTGCCGGATTACCCTCATCGTCATAGAATTGCACTAGTTCGATTTGTTCTGCAGTATAGTTGGAGTTCCAGAAGAAACCATTCATTTCGTAAGTATTAGCAGTCCATGACGTGTTAGCATCCTGTAGTCCTGTTAATGCCTGTTTCATGAGCAAGAAAGTAGGAATTTCGGCTATATACTCATCCTCTGTGATTTCGTTGTTTTGCAGTTTTTCATCGAGAGCATAAAGCGATGAAAGGTAATTCTCGCAGTATTCCGTAGCCTTGAGTTGACGTGCATTGGCATACGGTGCATATTCATCTTCAGTAGTTCCAAACTCATCGCCTTTCCAGTCGAATCCAAGTTTGTGTGTCTTTGCCAAAGCCACCTGTTCTTCCATCTGCTCTTTTAGAGCATCGATGGTTGACTTCTGCATAGTTCCGTTGAACTTAATGTTTGCGTTCTTGAATGCCAGCCAGGAGACGTTGTTTTCTTCGTCGACTACGAACTGAATGCGAGCATCACCATATCCATCGCCGTCGGAATCATAGTCGCTGTACCCAATAACTTCAATATTTGCGAGGTAGAAGTTATCATCACCGTTGATTTCGTCCATCTTTGTCCAGGTGATTGTAGCAGGATAATAAGTCATTTCGTTATTATTATCCTCAGCAGCCATTCTGAATGTAATACCCGTAGGCACTGCTCCATCGTTTGTCCTTACTCTAACGATAACCGTAGCTTTATACTCAGCCTCGGCTGTACCCTTAATGGATGCAGTCATAGTCTTAGATGTCAGACTATTACCATTAGCTGTATAATATTCGATGTATGGTCTTGCAAAATCGTCGCAATCGTATTCAGCCGACCATGTATTAACCCAGTAGTTGTCGGTATATGATGTACCTAGTTCGGTATTTCCTGTCCAAGTATAGTCTCCATAGTCGTCCCATGCACTTCCGAGGAATGGTACAACCGGAACAGGGTTCTCATGATATTTTCCTGATCCAAACACAAGTTCGTCGAGTGATGAAGCAGTGTTGTCTTTAAGTCCTCCGTTATCATACATAGATTTGTATCTGTTGTATGCAGTATAGAATGTGTTGTATGCGTCGAACGTATAAACATTTGTAGAAGTGATGAAGTTAGGAATCTTTGCCAGAGACACAGCAGCTTTCTCGTATGCTGCTATACTTGCTTTAACAATAGGTGCAAGGTCGAGTAGTTTCTGATAGTTCTCAGGAGTGTGTCCTTCAGCAGCATTCCATGCTTCAAGTGCTGCTACATATTGCGCTTTCTCATCAGCGTTCATATGCTTAGAAGTATCGATTTCTTCGATTGCATCGTTTACTTCGTCTATGAATTCCTGTGTCACGTCGGAGCTGAGGAATGTGAGTTGGAAGTTGTCGGCTTTGAAGAACTGAACAGCTTCCACACGGAATGTGATTTGTCCGTTAGAAACCACGAAAGTAAGTTCACCATTGACTCCATCAGCAGAACCATTTTCGGTTGTGGTTGTGACAGAGCTTTTCGTGCCAGCTGTCATTGTGATATCTCTTGACGCATATCCAGAGAGCACAGCAGTGAGTTTGTAGGTACCGTTAGGCAGGTCGGATAGAGTCTGCGAAAGGTTAACAGTCTGCGTAGTGGTATTGCTCCATGTGTTGAAGAGGTAGCTACCAACAGTTCCGGAATAAGGATACGTTGTGCCTTCAGTTGCAGATTTCACACCAGAGTCATTAAATGATGTGAAAGTCCATCCTGTACCGTCACCGAATTCAAAGCTAGGGTTGATGATGAACGGAGTCATGTCGGTGTTGTCAGCCGGATTGGCGAGAGCATCCTTCACGATGTTGTGATACTTAGTGTACACATCGTTAAGCACAACATATTCACCTGAATTGTAGTCAGTGGTCAGCGCATCCACATTCACACTGCCTTTCTGTGCCTCGAGCTTAGGTATTACAGCGTTGATCTGCTGATATATGCCGATGCTTGCGTTGGCATTGCTGATTGCAGTGAGGAGAGCGTTGTAGTTTTCAACAGTGTTTCCACCAGTTGCGTCGAAAGCATCCGAAGCGGCTGTGAGAGCAGCAAGAACATCCTTGTTCATAGGTCCTGAAGGGATTTCAGGCTTGAGAGATGCTGGTATTTCATTGCCGAGGTATGTGAGTCGGAAGTTGTCAACTTTGAACCATGTATTACAGTTGGCTCCGAGTCGCAAATTGCCATTGTTGACAACGACAGTGACGGTTTTTTCCACACCTTCAGTCTTTGCAGAGCCAGTTGTGAAAATCTCAGCCTGCTCGTTGCTTCCACTCTGAGCAGTGAGGTTGATTGTATTGTCAGCATCAGAGCCAAATGTAGCAGTAATCTGATAAGTTCCGTTAGGCAGGTTGGCCACGTCCTGGAAAACATACTTGTTGGCCGTATTGTTGTTCCATGTGTTGAAGAGGTAGCTACCATCCACGTTTGACATGGTATATGTGCCATTACTGTTTTCTCTCACTCCAGAGTCGCCGTCTACATAATTAGCCCAGCTTGTCATATCTCCAAACTCAAAGCTGTTGTTTACAACGTAGGCAGTGAGGTCGGCATTGTCAGTTACGTTCTCTGCCCAATACTCAGCGATGTTAGCCTTGTAAAGAGGCAATACCTCGTCGAGGCTTGTATAAGTACCAGTAGTATTGTCGGCAGTTTCATTAACCATACCATCACTATACTTTGTATAGAACGGCATAGCTTTCACTTGTGCTTCAGTGAGTCCTCCACGTTGTGATTCAGCCGTGAGTTTACCAAGGTAAGCACTGATTTGTTCGTACTGAGCCACGCTTGCCTGCGCATTATTCACAGCAGTTGAGAGGGCAAGCTGAGCTGCCGAAATCTCATCATAATCGGTGGAGCTGTCGATAACCGTTTCTGCATTTGCCTTTGCAGTTGCCAAAGGCGCCTTGAAATCCTGGTTCATCTGCTTGGCGAGGAGTTCATCGGCTGTATCCACCAGGTCTTGGAGTGTCGTCAACGCTTCCGTGGCATCCCAACCGAGATAATATATCGTGACGTTGTCGACCCAAAGTTTTGCACCGTTTGCAGAGATTCCGGTTGTTCCTACCACTCCGACATTCAATGTTGCGCTTTCCTCCGGTGCAATCAGATTGAATCCTGTAGCCGATGCCACCCATTCGTTATAAGGATAGGTTTTGAGATCAGAATAAACGAATGTATTGTTGTTAGTTCCGAGGTTACCGGCTTCTATATCGCCAAGACCGAAATAGTTGGAGTTGATTGTCGTAGCCCCACTATTCTGGTTGTTAGCCTCATAGTAAACGATGTATTTACCCGGTTGCAGATTGGTAAGCACCTGATTATAGCGAGCCTGGTCGCTCCAACCGGATGATAGGTGGAGTGTACCGCCTTCGGTTTTGCCGAACATGTCGGCAGTCGGAGGGTTGGTACCGTTGGTACCGTTATCACCAGATATTGTAGCCCCATATACTGCTGTATTACCCTGTGCAGCTGTAGAAGAGAACTTAAAGTTTTGTGTCCATCCTGTTACTGGGTAGATATAAGGTTTTGCTGCGGTGGCAGGTGCGATGAATGAAGCGCTGTTTGTGCCGTCGAGAGCGATATTCACATCGGTGTTGAAATCGCCATTGTTGAGAGTGACGGTTTCGAGGCTTTCATAGTAGGCCTTGATGGCTTCTATGTCGGTGTTCATATCGGCAACGGAGGAGTAGGTTTTACCTTCAACAGTTGTTATGAGTGTTGTAAGGTCATCGTTGCCCCAAACGCCGTTGATGGCCTTTGCCTTCTTGAGCACGCCCTGGAGTTCGATGAGTTTAGATGCAAGTGCGGGATCATTGAATAAAATAACAATGTTGTCAAAGAACACTTTTGCATTAGCTCCCGAACCACCGGAAACAGCCTGTCCACCTATCTGAATTTTCCCTTCAGTATCTTGTGCGAGTGTTAGTTGAATTTCATCGGTTTCCCATGTACCATAAGCAAATTGAGTCTTAGTCGACATCATGGAAGTTCCGCTCGTAGGAATAAATCCGAACAATGATTTAAACTGAGTTACTCCAGATAAAGCATTATAGCCATTAACCTTTATGACATAAGATCCGGCCGGTAGCGTAAAACTGCTGGACTGATAAGAGACAGAGCCACTCCATCCAACAGAAACTCCAAGAGTGTTTCCACTATTGCCAGCATTATCGGCACTAGGAGCCGATACTCCATTTACCTGTCCTGTGCCGCCATAAGCTACTACAGCTGAAGACGACCATTGAGCAGAAGACGACTGTGTCCACTCACCGTTAATTGCTATAGGTGCTGCACTTGATCCAGCCGCGGCATTAGATGTAGTGACGTCACAACTTTCAAAGCCCGGATTTGTCAAGTACGTGCTTGTGACATCTGTACCACTGATTGTCTGCGCATTTAGTTGTCCTAAGATAGCGCCAGTGAGCAGCAATGTCACCAAAAAAAGTAGTCTTTTTTTCATCGCGTTAAAGTTAAAAAATAAGTAAATATGAGTTAGTTTAATAGTATAGTAATGATAAACAGAACTGATTGTCAGCTTTTTGAGTCTCTGATTAAACCTTTTGTATTTAATTAGGTCTATGGTTTCAGAGTCTTCATAGTCTTTAAGAGATATTCCTAAAAATCGATTTCCCTCTTCTATTTCTCTAAAAACAAATTCCTTATTTCATTCGTATTTCTGTGTGCGGACACATAAATATAATAATGTGTCGCATATTTTGCTCCCAAAATCGGAACAAATTTATAGAAAATTTTTAAAATCA
>FLNV01001632.1_pt1 | contig 28925 bp, 22 predicted proteins | sample 1140351 | NCBI WGS metagenome assembly FLNV01 (sample SAMEA3878207, study PRJEB12797) | bioreactor metagenome | biome: Moose rumen | place: Sweden | collected 2011-10
GGGATGTCGGTGCTGCGGCTGGCGGAGACGATGACAGGGGCTTGCGCCTCGGCCATCTCGCCGTTATCCCGCTGAATAAGTGTCTTTTGCCATTGTGCCATTGGTTAATGTTTTTCTTTGCAAAGATACATCTTTTTCTTGACAGATTCAAAATTTTGTATGTTTTCAATTATGTTGATAATGTGTCCCCAATAGCTTGTAAGCGTAGTTGGTGTTTTGTTCTATCATCATGGTTATTCTTGTTTGTTCGTTTACTACAGCAGTTTCTTCAACGCCTCCACGTCGGGCAGGGCTTTCCGCAGGTTTTCGGGCATGTCGGCTGTGGTGGTGTAGGTGGCCACGCCCATCGGCTTGTTGTAGTCGCGGATGACAAACTCCACATAGTCGCGCTTGGCCGACTTGCACAGCACGATGCCGATGGACGGGTTCTCGTGGGGCTTCTTCACCTTGGCGTCGAGGATGGAAAGATACGACATCAGCTGGCCGAGGTACGACGACTTGAAGTCGCCCGTTTTCAGCTCCACGACCACCAAGGCGTTCAGCTCGCGGTTGAAAAACAGCAGGTCGGGGAAATGCTCAACGCCATACACCTCCAAGTGGTATTGGTTGCCGATGAAGGCGAAGTCGTTCCCAAAGGTCATAATAAAATTCTTGACATTTTGGACAATCTGCTGTTCCACCTCGCGCTCGTCCACATCTATGGACTCGCGCTCGCCAATCTGTTCAACATTGATGAAATCCAACAGATACTCGTCCTTGAACATCATCACCGCTTTGCGGGCCAAAGTGCTGTTGGGCAAAGTCTGGGTGAAGTTGCTTGGCATCAAGTCCTGATGGCTGTAGGCATCCTCTTTTATTAGTTTTTCAAGAACCCTTGATTGAAGGTTCTCTTCTGCAGCACGATGGATGTAATAATAGCGAGCGTCAATGCTTTTAACTCCAGATCGTATTATCGTGTGATGGGTAAAAGGGAGTTTGAAGAAATCTTCCAGTGGAAAGTCCTTCGTTTCGGGTATTTTGATGGCTTGGTAGATGTCTATTTTGTAGTCTTGTAATTCGGCAATTGCAATTGTTGAATTAGCGTTCAATTCGTCGGTCATGACCGATGAATTTGTAGCTTTATGATTATCAATTACTTGTAATTCATCGGTCATGACCGATGAATTAGGATCCAACATTATCCAAGCTTCGTAAAAGAGTCGCATTTCTCTTAACTGAGTGGCCGAGAAGCCTCTCAATCCGGGCAACTCTTTTCGAAGTTGTTGACTAATGGCTTCCAATGCGCCCGTGCCCCACTTGTTCTTGCGCGTGTTGTGCGAGATGTATTTGCCGATGCCGAAATAGACCGCCAACTGTATGCGGTTCACGCCCTTGGCGGCCTCGTATTGTCCTTGCAAAATGGCCGTCTTGATGGTTTCTACTGCCTTGTTGTATGTCGCAGGTTGGTTCATGTGCCTTGTTTTTTGTTGTGCAAATATAAATTATTTTCCAGTTATCGTTTCTCCCAAAGGATTCATTTTGTGTTGTTTATAGTTCTTCACCGCCACCTCTTTGCTCGCATTGGCATAGCAATACTCGCAAAGGTGCGGGCAGGTGTTGTATTCGCCAATGTCCTTGCTCACCATGCAGCCGCAAAACTGGCGTTGGCCTTTGTCGCGGTTGTCCTTCTTCTTGATGGCGTATTGGTTGGCGTTCAGTAGGATGGCGTTGGCGGGAATAGGCTCCGCACCGAACAAGGAGTTTTCGATTGTCTTGATTTCCACGCCGAGGAAGTCCATCAGAGCCTTGTCGTGGTGCGCGAAGCGAATCATCAGGTCATCGTCAACGCAGCGGTTGTGCTCCACGCCGTCGAGACTTGCGGCCTCGCCGCAAGTGGCCAAAGCGTAGTTCCAACCTCGCGTTTTGTTCAATTCCACCAATCGCTTGGCAAACTCCACCATTTGCTCTGGCAGCCATTCCGAATAGTTGATTCTGTTCTTTTCAAGGTTGGCCTTCACCTTTTTATAAGATGCGATGTCGGCGTAGCTGAACACGAGCTTTTCAGTGTAGCCTTGCAGTTGGTTGCCGATGTTGTCCACCTTTCGGAGCAGGTCGTCCATCGAAATCCTGTCGGTCAGAATCAGCGGGTCGAATCGCCAAATTACGCGGCCTTGGCCCAAACGTTCCACCAACGCCTTGAACGTGTCGATGCGTTCCTGCAAAGGCGGCACACCCTTTTCCAAGCCTTCGTTTTCGTAGTCGTTCAGCGTGTATTGGATGTAGCAGTCGATGCCATGTTCTTTCAGATAATCAAGGTGTTTGAGCAGCGGCTTCGGGTATTTCGACCAAAACACGATGAAGCGGCATTTGTCGTAGGAAACGAAGCTCTTCACGCCGTTGAAAGGATTTGTCCAAGCGGAATAGCCCACCTTCAGCCGGTGGAAGAACCAGTCGGCATAGAAGGCTGGGATGTCGGTGCTGCGGCTGGCGGAGACGATGACAGGGGCTTGCGCCTCGGCCATCACTCCGTTATCCCGCTGAATAGTTGTCTTTTGCCATTGCGCCATAAGGTTGCGTTTCTTTTCGATTCATGCGCAAAAGTAAGCAAAAATCATCAACCGTTGTTGTACCGAAACGCTTTCTTTTCCGCGTGATAGTCGCGGTAATTGTCGCAACGACCCCTAAGGTCGTAGGCCGTCGGGGTATAGGGATAGCGTTCCATGACGGTCTTGAAGTTGCAGAAGCGGCACTGGGCTTGGGCGGCACATTCGTCGTCGGTGAAGGAGGCTAAGGCGGTCCTAATCATCACGTCGGCGCGTCGTTGGGCGTTTCTCGTGCTGGTGTCTTCTGACCAGTCTCTGTCGAGGGAACTCCACACATCACCGTATTGGTAATGCGTCAAGGCCCAGCAGTAATCGAAAGAATTGCGGATTCCCATGCCGAACTCAATCATCAGCAAGGCCTTTTGGTTGGGTTCGGCGGTGGCGGCGATGTCTTGCTCCATGCGTCTCATGGTGCGGGCGAAGTGGAGCTTGGCGTCCGTGGCGTGGCTCCATGCGCGGTTTTCAAGACTGAAGGGGTCGCGGTTGAGGTAGCCTTTCTTATAGACGTTGGTGCGCGTGTGATAGGCCTCCGATACCTTGGAAAGGTAGCGTTCCGCGTCGGCGTAGCGCATCTCGCGCAGGCAGTGCGTGCCGATGATTTCGTTGAGGAAGTCAAGCTCAACGTAGGAATGTGCGTTGAGGAAACGGTCGAATGCCGTACGGGGCTTTTCGGCAATCTTGGCGTAGTTGGCGATTTCGTTGGCCGAGAGTGTGTCCATCATGGCGGCGAAATGGGTGCCGTAGTCATAGTCGTTGAACCAGCCGTAATGCCTGAACTCGTCGAGGGTGAGCGTGATGTGCATCCCTCCGTGCCTTTTGACGAAGTCGTCGTCCCAACAGGTGATTCCCACGGCGTTGATTTCGTTCAGCAAGGCGTAGTCGGCCATGTTGGCGAGTTGCAGGGCAAGGGTGGTCTTGCCCGACTTGAGCATCTTCGGACAGACCGTCCCCAGCAGGATGCAGCGCATCGCGTCGCTCCAATAGTAGTAGCTTCGACAGGATTTCAAGCCGTAGAAGTCGTTGGTGCCGCTGATGGCTTCGTCGTCGATGTGCTTCTCCAGCATGTCTTGCAGCCATTGCAGTTGGCCGAAAAGCCGCTGCTCGTAGGCCTTGTCGTAAGTGCAGAGTTGTGCGTCGAGGTACATCCGCATCACCTTGACGGCATCTTCCAAAGGCTGGTCTTTGACGGTCTTTTCCGCAATCTTCATGTAACGGTCGGCCTTGATGTCGTCGCCTTGGAGGTGGGCGATGTAGGTGGCGGCGTATGCCCAAAGCGCTTTGTCGGCGGCCTTGTCGCCTTGGATGACTTTGTCGCAAAGTAGGGCGAGACGGATGAGGTCGTCTTGCTCTCCATTGCCCCAGTGCCATTTCGTGCCCCAATCGCGGTCTGGCTCGATATGGCCGAGGATTTTCCATAGCATGGTGCGGAATTCGGGACAGTCGGGATAGCTTTCGTAGAGCAACTCCATTTTCTCCACGCGGTTCATGTCGTTGTGATAGTGTTGGTCGCAGGCCATCAGGTTAGTGAGGTCGTTGGCCATGATGAAGTGGCGTTTGGCCTCTTCCGTGTTGCCGACATGGAGGTAGGCTCCGGCGATGTAGGGCAGCGTCATCTGGCGCATCAACCCGTCGGAGAGAGCGGCTTCCACGTCGCTCCAGTAGCGGATGCAGTCGTCATAACGGCCAAGGCTGATGAGCGCCCTGACGGCTTGCAGGGCGTAGCGTCCGGCAAAGCGCGGCTCCCGCTGGCTCATGGCACGGTCGGCCACTTCGTTGAGCGAGAACCGCACGGGGTCGTTTTTGCTGGGATAGTACCACGGCGACTGTCTTTCGAGCCTCAGCCATTCGCAGTTTTTGGCGAGGAGGAGGAAGTCCAAGGCTTCTTGGTCGTCGTGGTCCACAAGCCATTGGGCCATCTGGTTGGATTTGGCCGCTTCGGGGATGATGCCCGACTTCAAGGCGGTAATGGACTCGATGTCAAACTTGTAAACCACTTGGTAGATGTCGTCCAAAGGGATTTCCGGCGAGGTCTGCTGTTGCCAAAGCCGACAGTTCTCTTCGCTGTTGGGGTTGAATGTTTCGGGTGTGTCGTCGGGAAGGTCAACGAGGTGGAAAAGATAGTACTCCGAAGGGGCGTAGGTGTCAACTATACAGGCCCGGACATAGAAGGAGAGGCACAAAAGGCTAATCGTGGCGATAAATCTGGCTGATTTCATCATGGGTGTAGTTTGAAAGGTTGGCTGAATCGAGGTGATAAAGGATGACCGATGCGTTTTCGGCATCGGGCAAGGCGTGGCGGACGAGGCTGTCCAATTGGCGCAACACGTCGAAGGGGACGCTTTCGTGCCGGATGCGGTCGCCCGCAATGAGTTCGCGCTGCTCGGCGGTGTGGTCTTTCAGCACGGTATGATAACGGTCTTGTCCTGATTGATACAAGGTGTTGTCGTCGAGGTCGAGGTGGTGGAACAGGCCCATGTAGTTGCCGTTGCGGAAGCAAACGTCCCAAGCGAAAGTGGGGTAGGCTATGCTCAGCGGCAAGCCGTAGGGCTTTCCTTTCAGGTAAGCCCGCACGTCGTCGAGGTCGAGGATGGCGTTGTCGGTGCTTTCGGCGGTGAGACTGCCGGTATTGTAGAGCATCAGCACGCCGTGGTCCACGGGCGGACATTGTCGCGAGAGTTGCCAGAGGCGGATGGTGCAGCTGAGTTGGATGCCGTAAGGCTGTAGCCTGTCTTTGACATGCCGGCAGAGCGTGAAATAGCTGTCTTGCGTCTGTTGCGTCCAGTCGCAGTCGAGTTGGATTTCCCGGATTGTGCCCATGTCGTTGAAGTCGGCCATGTTCATCACGCGCTCGGCGATGAGGGTGGCGTAGTCGTATTCCTTGCCTTGGATGCGGCGTAGCGCTTCGAGGGTGAGGTAAACGACAGGGACGACCTCCATTCCGTCGGGGACGGTCTGCCTGAAGGTGAGCGTGGCGTTGGGGACGGCCTCGAAGCCTTGGCTGTCTTCAGGTTGTACATGGTTTGTCGGAACGATGTCGAACAGCCTGACATAGAGCCTTTTCACCTTGTGTTCGGTGAGAAAGGCTTGCTCCGTCTCGTTCAGGTCGAAGACGGTCTTCCAATAATAGATGCCGTTGTCGGGACGGTGAAGTTCGGTCGTGGAGGTCTTTGTTAGTTGGGCTTCGTCTTGTCGGGTCGGCGAGCAGCCGACCCCGACAAGCGCCAGCAACAAAAGGATGGGTTGTTGCACTTTCATAATCATTACATTGTTTGCGTCATTATTTACCCTGCAAAATAAAGCAACCCCGAAAAGACGGCCAAGCGTTTTTCGGGGTTTTGTACGAAATGCCTCGGTGGTGTATGAAATGCGTCGTCGGGCGCGATTTCGTAATCAATCGGCCTCTCTCATCACCAAATAATTGATGTTCCTCCACTTCTTTCGGTCGGCCTTTGGGTTGGGGTCGCCGAACTCGTGGCGTTGCCCGTCGGCGTCGGTGGCCCAGCCGTAGGCGTTGGCGCCCACGAGGTAGATGGCGTTGTCAATGCCCAAATCGACCAAGGCCTGCGCGAAGTCGTGGAACGACTCGACGCTGAGCGTCTCCACGGTGAAGACCTCGCCGTTGCGCTCGCACAGGGCACGGCGCACCGACTTGCCTTTCTGCTCGTTTTCGACCAACTGTCCGTTGTCCACCAAGGGGAACTGGCGGAAGAAGCAGCCGCCTTTCTCGGTGGCTTCCTCGAAGAGGGGCGAGTTGTCGGCCACGCCCACCGTCACCACGCCGTCGATGATGGCGCAGTAGCCGCGCTTCGAAAGCCCCCAGGCCTTGGGCTCGCCGTCGAGCACGAAAGCCCCTACGATGCCGCCGTTGTCGGCACGGATGTCGGCGGCTTGGGCGCAAAAAAGGATGCCGTCGTCGTCGCGGTCGATGGGACCGAGATGCAGCGACAGGCTCACCCGATGGGGCAAATAGAGCCGCATAGGGATGTCGTTGACGGTGGTGTCGGCCATCTCGATGAAGCCTTTCCCGATGTCCACGGCCTTGGCCAAAGGCATCTTGACGACGGGCGGCTCCACGGGTGGCGTGGAAGGCTCGAAGAGGCCTGGCTCGTCAGGCTCGACGGGCGGCTCTTCTGGCTTGCGATGGTCTGCGATTGCCCACCATAGAAAGGCGATGGCGGCCACCGCGCCGATGACGGTGAGGACGATGCGGACGGAGAGTCGTTGCCCCTTGCCCGTGTCCTCGCCGATGACGCGGATTTCGTCGTCGCGTATGTCTTTCTCTCTGTGTTTCATTCTTTTGCCTCCTTTTCTATCAGTTCCTTGAGTTGCTTCAAGGCCTCCTTCGAAGCCGAGACGGTGTAGGTGAACCGGTCGTTGTCCGACAGGATGAGCCGCTGGTTCTGAAGGTTGATGTAATAGATGTAGTTCCTGTTGATAATCAGGCTCCTGCCGATGCGGATGAAAGGGTTGTCCTTCGCGCCTAATTGATCGTGGATCATGCTCTCGATTTGCCCCAACTGGAACGTCAGCAGGCGCGACTCGTTGTCGGTCTGGACGAGGTTGCAATAGTTGCCGTCCGACGAGACATAGACGATCTTCTCGGCGGCGATGCGCACCATGTCGTTGGCGGTGGATATGATGAGGTGTCTCTTGGGCATGACGCGGCAAAAGTAACGACTTGTTTCGGATGCAAAGGTAGGAAAAAGGCGCGAATGTACGAAAGGGTCGGAAAAATGTATGAAATGGGCGGTGTGCGGCGTTGGAAAATCGGTAGTGATGCGAAAAAAAATGGCAGAAAAATCGCCTTTGTTGCAAAAACTCGCCCCGAAAAGTGTATCTTTGCAGCGAAAACTCGCCCCGAAAAGTGTATCTTTGCAGCGAAAACTCGCCCCGAAAAGTGTATCGATTCGCAAAAAACTCGCCAAGAAAAGTGTCAAGTTGTTGAAAATCAATCTTATATAAAAACATGCCAATATGTATCGCAGAAAGATAGAGGAGACGCTGCTCCAATGGAAGGAAAAGAAAGCCCATAAGCCGTTGGTGGTGAAGGGCTGCCGCCAATGCGGAAAGACCAGTTCGGTGATGGATTTCGCCAACAAGCACTATGCCCATGTCGTTTATCTCGATTTTCACGAGCACAGGGAATACAAGGCGTTTTTCGCCGGTGCGCTTGATGTCGATACCTTGACGCTGAACATTTCGGTGGGCGTAAGGGGGGCCAAGTTCGTGCCAAACCAAACCTGCCTCATACTTGATGAGATCCAAGACTGTCCCCAAGCGCGGTCGTCCCTCAAGTTTTTCAGCCTTGACGGGCGTTACGATGTCATTTGCACGGGTTCGTTGCTTGGCGTGAATGGCTATCGCACGAAGGAGGAGCGTGAAGATGAAGTCCGAGCCTCGATTCCCGTGGGCTTCGAGCACGTCGTCACGATGTATCCGATGGATTTTGAGGAATGGTTGTGGGCTAATGGAATCGAGCAGCAACATGTTGATTATCTGAAGGATTGCCTTAAAAATGAAGTGCCGGTGAACGAAGCCATCCATCATCGGATGCGGGAATTGCTGTTGCGCTATGTGGTGGTGGGAGGTATGCCGGAAGCGGTCGTGGCGTTCTTGGAGACCAACGACATGAACGAGGTCGTGGAGGTGCAGCAGGGCATCGTCGAGACTTACAAAGCCGACATGCTGAAATACGCCCTTCAGGAAGACAAGCCGCGCATCCGGGAGTGCTTTGAGTCCATTCCCGCGCAGTTGGCCAAAGAAAACAAGAAGTTCCAATATTCCACCATCAGGAAGGGAGCACGGTCGCGCCAGTATCAAGGTAGCCTGCAATGGATTGAGGATGCGGGCATCATCCGCCGATGCTACAACACCTCCATCACGGAATTGCCGCTGAACGGGAACGCCATCCCCGACTGCTTCAAGGTTTACATGGCTGACATCGGACTGTTGGTCAGCATGCTAGAGGAAGGAACGGCATGGAGCATCCTGCAAGGGGATTTGAAGGGCTATAAGGGCGCCATCTTCGAGAATCTTGCCGCCGACATCTTGGGCAAGATGGGACGCAAGCTCTATTATTTCCAGAAGGAAGGCGGGCTGGAGCTGGATTTCCTCATGCGTTACAAAGGCGAGTGCTGGCCTGTGGAATGTAAGGCCACCACGGGCAATGCCAAATCGTTGCAGACGGTGTTGAGGCATCCCGAACACTATCATGTCGCCAACGCCATCAAATTGGGCGACTATAATGTTGGGCGCGATGGCTCGATACTCACCTTGCCGTTCTACATGGCCTTTTTGCTTACCGAAGTATGATGCCGACAACCCTTTTTGCCCCCAAAATCCTCCCGAAATGCCCATAGAGCGACATCCCTTGAATCCTTTTCTGCCGCAGAACGCCCGAGTGCTGTTTCTCGGCAGCTTCCCGCCGCCACGCAAGCGTTGGTGCATGGACTTCTATTATCCCAACTTCCAGAACGACCATTGGCGCATCGAAGGGGCGGTGTGGTTCGGTGACCGCGACCGTTTTGTTGACCGCGAGGGGAAATGTTTTCTCAAAGAGGAAATCGTCGCTTTTCTGAACGAGAAAGGCATTGCCCTCTACGACACCGCGCAAAGCGTCCGTCGGCTGAAGGACAACGCCTCCGACGCTTTCCTTGAGATCGTGGAGCCTACCGACCTCCGCGCCTTGCTCCGCCAGCTTCCGCAATGCCACGCCGTCGCCACCACGGGCGAGAAGGCGACAGGGGAGGTGTGCCGCTATTTCGGCCTGCCCGAAATCCCCAAATTGGGCAGCAAGACCGAGCTTGAAAAAGGCTTGTTTCTCTATCGCCTGCCGTCCTCTTCACGCGCCTATCCCTTGCCTTTCGAAAAGAAGGTGGAGGCGTATCGGGCGATGTTTGGGGAGGTGTTTGGAGTTGGCAAAAGGTGACAATTTCAGATAAAATTGTGCCGAAGAAAGGAGGACAATTACGACAATCCATCCCAAAGATTTTGAGGAAATGGAATAATTTTACATTTAAAAACATGAGATTTTGGAATAAAATGCTGAATTATTTTTTGAGGGTTTGGAATTTTACCTATTTTTGCAGCATCGGAAAAACAGGACAGTCATGAAAGAAAACAAAGTGTTTAAGCGCAAGGTTTATAGCAAATTGCTGGAATGGAAACAAGAGGAGAACGGTAAGACCGCCATATTGGTAAAAGGGGCGCGTCGGGTCGGAAAGTCAACAATCGTTGAAGAGTTTGCCCGAAATGAGTACAAATCATATCTGCTTGTTGACTTCTCAAAAGCATCGCCGGAAGTGAAGTCGCTTTTCAATGACTTGATGGACTTGGACTATATTTTCCTTCGGTTGCAGACCATCTACAATGTTGTGCTGGAAAATCGGAAGTCGGTTGTCATCTTCGACGAAGTACAGGAGTGCCCGATGGCTCGACAGGCCATCAAGACATTAGTGAAAGACCATCGCTATGATTACATCGAGACGGGGTCGCTCATCTCCATTAGGAAGAAAACGGAGAATATTATCATTCCGAGCGAGGAAACCAGTGTCGAGATGTATCCAATGGACTACGAGGAGTTTCGCTGGGCATTGGACGATTTGGCCACTGTGCCTCTCTTAAAACAGTTCTATGATAAACGGATGCCATTGGAGCAGGCACTCCGTAAGTCGATGCGTGACTTCCGGCTGTATATGCTAGTTGGTGGTATGCCTCAAGCCGTGAACGAATATCTCAACACGAACAATTTGAGCCGCGTGGACAAGGAAAAACGTAAGATCATCAACTTGTATTTGGATGACTTCTTGAAGATTGACCCATCGGGCCGTGCCTCACGCTTGTTCCGCGCCATTCCGTCGGAGTTGGGCAAGAATGCCTCACGCTATCAGGTGGGGAGCGTGCTGAACGATAGCGAGCGAAAAAACCTGAACGAAGTGTTGGAAAAGATGCGAGGCAGCATGACGGTGAATTTTGCCTACCATTCAAACGACCCCAATGTGGGATTGTCGTTGAATTGCGACATGGACCAGTACAAAATGTTTGTGGGCGACACGGGTTTGTTCGTGACCTTGGCGTTCTGGGACAAAGATATAACGGAGAATGTGATTTACGAAAAACTGCTGAGCGACAAACTGTCGGCTAATTTGGGCTACGTGTATGAGAATGTCGTTGCGCAAGTGCTGACGGCTACGGGAAACAAACTGTTTTACCACACTTGGCCCACTGAAAGCGGCAAGCACAATTATGAGGTGGACTTCTTGCTGTCTCGTGGCACCAAGATATGGCCGATAGAGGTGAAGTCGTCGGGCTACAAGAGTCATGCCTCGTTAGATGCGTTCTGCACGAAATTCTCAAATCGAGTGGGAGAACGTTTCCTAATCTACACGAAAGATTTCCTCCGCGACGGAGCCACAACATTATTGCCTGTTTTGATGACAATGTTTTTGTAATTTTCCTCGATTCCAGAGAAAATGGCGGCGTATCGGGCGATGTTTGGGGAGGTGTTTGGCGGGTTTCTTTAGTCGCAAAAATTCCATAATCGGCAAGATATAGCATATTATACTCTGCCGATTTCAGGTGTTTTTATATGAAATCGGCAGGATATAACCGTGTTGCGGCGGGGGAGGGTAGTGAGATGGCACGCCTGTCATCTGAATCCGATTTTGCTCTCTGTCGAGTCGTTGGGATAGTCCCGTTCAAGACGCGAGTGCAATTTGTTGAAATCCTCCATGGCTTGACCGACGATTTGGTATGCCATATCGAATTCCTTCATGAAATCTTTCGAATTGGCGATGGCGGTCTCAAAACGGCAGCAGAAGCTGTCCTTGTAGCTGATGAAGGTCGAATGTGGATTGTTGATGTTGATGTAATTGGCACCGACAGCCCATCCGTCATTGCTGACCAAGCTCTTGTATTCGTCCCCAAAATCGTAAACGAAGTAAAGGCGTATTATCCATTTGTTCGAAGTGTCCCAAAAGTGGACATGGAAGGTCTGGTCGTTTTTCACGACGTACAAGGTGCCGTCCTTTTTCTCGTGTCGGAAGCCCTGCTCGTCCAACTTCTTGCAAATGTTGTTTTCCAAGGTGCCGATGGAGGTTCCCGTAAGCAATTTCAGAATCGCAAATACAATGTAGGTAACTGCAACAATGCCAAGAATGACAAAAGAGACATATTCCATAAGACAAAGGTTTTAATTCGTCCATTTGAAGCTTCTCAAAACCTGTTCAAAGTCATCCGCCCAAAGGTTTGCTTCCTTCTCTCTATAGGAAAGCACCAATTGCACTAACCTATTGTTGTCTTGAAACAGAACGATTTTGCACTTGACGGGAATTGTGGTGTCAAAGTTGTCGCCAGTTCTTCGGTATGTAATCATGATGGCGTTGGCATTGTTGACGCGCACCCATTCCTTGCTGAAGGTTCCCATCAACCGACTGCGTGAACCAATATTGTTCGTCACCATATCGCTTAATATCATCTCCCATTCCTCGTCGAGTACTTCTGTCTCGTCGCGTTTGAGATAGTCGCCAAGTCTGCCTTCATCATAATAGCACATGATTCGGCAATATTGTTTTCTGGCCTTTTCATTCTGGTTACCCAATCCCTTTTGATTGAAAATGACAACGTTGTCATCGATTTGCAACGAAAATCCTTTTTGGGCGAGTTGCTGGCTGTATGGACTATCCTTTGTTTGCATTTCCACCGTGTTGGGGATCGACAAGGAAAAGGCGTTGAAGAAGGTCTGGTCTTTCCATTTGTCATGGGGCGTTGTTTGGGGGCTAAGTATGCGAGGACTTGGCGCAGGCAAGTTCAATGTGTTGGTGCTGTTGCTTGTGGTGCCAAGCGTTTCGTAGGATGGAGGAGAAGACGGCTCGCGATTTGAAACGGCCAAGGCAATAATCCCGATGACGCTTAGGATGAGGGCGGCAAACAAATAGCCTTTCATTTCCTCCCAAGCACCTTTCGCAGCTTTCTTGGTGTCTTTCTTCAACGAGGCATAGAACTCGCACACATAGTCCTCGGCGGCTTTGCGGGCTTCCTTGATGTCTTCCTTCAAGGTCTCGTCCTCGATGTCGTATTCCTTGGCCTCGTCCCTGCTTTCGGGGCGTCCGTACTTGGCGGCGTTGAACTTGGCGTATTCGGCATCATATCTGGCTCTTGTATCGGAATCCTTAAGGATGTTGTAGGCCTCGTTGATGTCCTGCATCCTTGCTGTGGTGTCTTGGCCTGGGTTACGGTCGGGATGCCACTTCATGGATTGGATCCGATAAGCCTTCTTGATGTCGTCATCGGTAGCTGTCGATGGAATGTCAAGTATTTGATAATAGTCCTTAAACATGGCTTGTTCTCCTTTTCATTTGTTTATTCCGATTGATTCTCATCCTTTTTCCACAAGGAGCGTATGGCGCCAATCAAACCGAAAAAGAGGCAAGTTGCTAATGCTCCCGGTGTCCTGTATCCCGCATCGGTGCGGACTCCTACGATGATGGCGAAAATGACGATGAAGCCGATGATGATGGCTGCGGTCACGATGATTTTTGAGGTCTTGTTCATTTTTACTTGTGTTTTAGATGGTTGAACTTTTGTTTGGTTTTGTTTGCCTTTTAATGACGGGTTTTTGGAAAAGTAACCTCTTCTATGTGTTTTTTTCAAACAAATGCACTTTTTTTTTGGAAACACTTGCATTGTTAACTGTAAAATATGTAATTTTGCAGAAAAATTTCAAAATAAGCCATGTTAGTCGAATTTTCAGTCACCAACTATCGCTCCATCGGAGAGAAACAAACCTTGAGTTTGACCCCTGCTCCAAAACAAAAGGAGTATCCGGAGAATATCGTTTCCGAAAACCAATTCTCCGCACTGAACGTCATTGCCATTTATGGCTCAAACGCCAGCGGCAAGTCGAACTTGTTGCGCTGCATCAGCGTAATGGACGAAATCGTGCACATTTCTTCCCGCACGGCCTCAACCACAAAGCTACCCTACGATCCTTTTGCGCTAAAAGAAGGCTATTCGGGGAAACCCACTGAATTTGAGGTCGTTTTCGTTACCGACGAAAAACGCTATCGTTATGGGTTTTGCTACAACCAATCCAGCATCATTCGCGAATGGCTCTATCGGAAGAACGTGGGACGTGAGGTTCCTCTGTTTCTCAGGGAAGCTGATGTCATCGACGTCCGTTCGGGATTTCAAGGGAGCAAGAAACTGATTGACACCGCTGTCGAGGCTACCCGCGACAACGCCCTGTTCCTGTCGCAATGCGACTCGCTCAATGTGGAGGAAGCCATTATGATTATGGCATGGTTCAACACGCTGCATGTCATCAACGGGCTTTATACCGAGAAGCACGAAACCAGTACCGTTGAGCTGTGGCAACAAACATCCTATCGCGACAAGATCAACAAATACATTAATAGTATCGCGATGGATATCCAAGGCATTGACATTTCAATCAAGAATCTTGAGGAAAGCGACATCCCGGCAGAAATGCCATCATCCTTAAAGGAAAAGCTGGCAGGAATGTCGAAATACAATGTCCAATCCTTCCACCATACCTATTCAAAGGATAATGCCCCAACGAACGAAATCATTTCCTGGGACTTCGACAAACACGAATCGGAAGGCTCGAAGAAGGCACTTCAGTTGTCGGGCCCCGTTCTGAGCACCTTGATGAACGGCGAGATCCTTGTGATTGACGAAATGGAAGCCAAGCTGCATCCTATCATCACCTTGAACATCATCGATATGTTCCTTGACCCCAATTGCAACCCTAAGCACGCCCAACTGATTTTTGCCACCCACGACACCAACCTGCTAAGCTATTCCAAGCTCCGCCGCGACCAAATCTATTTCACCGAGAAGAACAAATGGGAAAGCACCGAGTTGTTCTCGTTGTCCGATTTCGTGTATTTCAACGAGAAGAACGGCGAAATCATTGAGGAAAAGGAACGCAAGGACACCGACAAGGAAAGAAGGTATTTGGAAGGCCGCTATGGTGCCATCCCCTTCTTGGGCGATTTCAAGACCCAGATAAACAAATTGTTATGGCAAAGAGAGGAAGAATAAAAGAACAGACAAAGGAATCGCAAGTACGCCCATCGCATATCCGCCATTACAAGGAGTTTTTCCTGATCGTATGCGAAGACGAAAGCACGGAGCCAGCCTATTTCCGCAAGGTGTTTCAAGAGAAGTTCGAGGAACTGCTTCCCAAGGATACCATTAGGATTGAGACCGTTGGGACTGGAAGAAACTCATTGGGCGTGGTGGAAAAAGCCGTAGAGGAAAGGATAACGAGGACAGAAATCGTCCCAAAAGCCATCGACCATGCGTGGGCGGTGTTCGACAAAGACGACTTGGATCAAAACGAGACCACCGCCCAAAGGTTTGAAGAAGCCTTTTCGGTTGCTGCCGCCAACGACATTAACATTGCTTACAGCAACGAGTGCTTCGAGTTGTGGCTGTTGCTCCATTTCGTGAATGTCAACAATTCCAAGCCCATCCCAAGAAAAGTAACGGATGGCGTTGATAAATCTTCATGCCTCTATGGCATGTTGGAAAATGCCATCAACAAGGGCAGAACCGCCGACCAGCAAATCATTTATGACCACGCGCACCATTCCAAGCCGTATGTCAGCGTGGAAGGTCTCATCGACATCGTCATGAAATCGGGTGACGAAGCCAAAGCCATTGAAAGGGCGCAATCTTTGGATGCCTCCCAACAAGGCAAGAAACCTATTGAAGCGAATCCGAATACTACGGTGTATAAGCTTGTAAAGGAATTGAGGGAGTGGTTGGAGTTTTATGGGCAATAAATCAATCCAGCATCACAAACCCCGCCCAATAGTATGGCTCTGGGTATTTTGCCCTTACCGCTGCTTGCGCCAGATTGAACGCTTCGCGTTTCGATTTGCCCGACAGCAGATGTTCATAGAAAGTCTGCATCATCAGACAGGTGGCGTTGTCGTCCACCTTCCAGAGGCTCATCACCAAGGTCTGCACACCAGCCATCTTGAAGGCGCGTTGGAGGCCAAACACGCCATCGCTGGTGATGTCGCCGAGGCCAGTCTCACAAGCCGACATGACCACCAAGTCTGTCCCGGAAAGATCCAAGGTTGAAATCTCCAATGCTGTGAGGACACCATCCTCAATGCCTTCGGGTATTTCTTTGCCTAACCATGCGCTGTTGCCGCCCGACAAAATCAGGCCGGAGCGAATCAGAGGGTCGATGACTGAATCCGTATTTTGCCTTGCCAAAGGCGACAGGCTCTTCATGAAGTCGTTCATGTCGGCCTTTTCGCCTTCAAGGAAATAGCCGTGCGTGGCCAAGTGGATAATGTCAGTTTTGCCTCCTGACAACGCCTTGAAGGACTCCTCGCTACCCAAGTCGCCTTCAAGCAAATTGCAATCGATGTTGGCTTGTTGCATAATGCTTGCGATATGCTCCGCTTCATCTTTCGCGCCTTGAAGGTAGTTCCAGTTACCCCTGTCCTCACCTCTCAAGGCGAAAGCGGGGCTTTCTTCCGTATCGGCTTTGTTCATTGCTGCGACTTCGGCCATCCGCAGTTGGTCCACGTCATATTGCAAGCCTCCGTAAACGGCACCTGTTTCATAATTCTTGGGCTGTCTTTCCTTGCATAATTCTCTTGTAGAGGTCAGGCGGACAAGGTTGTATTTGTCGTTCAGGTATGAGCCGTCGGGCGTGTGCAGCGATTCCAATGCAATCGTGTGCAGCATCCCACTTGGAGAGAAATAAACTTTGTCACCTTCGTTGATGTATTCTGACAACGGTTGCCATAGCATGCGATACAAATCATCCGTTGAATAGGCGACATTGGGATTTCCAACGCAGTTTTTCAAATCTTCTTCCGTGCAAAGCTGTACATAAACGGGATTCTCCCATGAGGATCTAGCCAACAAAGCAACATAATAGGTATTCGCATCATTTAAATTGAAGTAATCCATTAACTCAATGGCAATCTCATGTGACTTCATTGTTTTTCTGACATCATCATAAGTAGCACTATCGCTTAGGAAATACCCCAAAGCCTTCATTTCTGCCATAAGCCTCCTCTCCATAGAGGTCTTTCTTATGTACAACATTTCGCAAGAAACCGTTTGGCCCTGAAGGTCGAAACTCTGCCTATCAATTAATCTTTGAATCGCTTGAATATTGTCGTAAAGATTTATCAAGTCTTGTCGACCAGTGTTAAAAACTGCATTTTTTAATCTATCTGACGTTGAAAGCATAAGCGACTTTGAAAATAACAAATAGTTATACAACAAACCATCTGAGTCATTGCTTTTTCGGACACTATATAATATATCTTTTGTATGTGAATATCTGCTCCAGGTTCCTTCTCTTTCTTCCGAAGAATAGTATGCCATATTATTATTGAAATAATCCATCAATGCATTTGTGGTTATGTTTATATAATCATCAGAAACAGGTTTCTTAAACAAAAAACCTGTACCACCATATAGAAACAATGATTTAACGCATTGTGAATCAAACGTAGATCCTTTTGAAATAAGAATTGCGGCAGCATCATGGAAATACTCGAAAGATTCAATTTCGTCAATTTGATAATAAAGCATCGTTTCGCCAAATTCCAACAAAAGCCCAGCGTATTCTATACTTTCTGGACCATAAATAGAATCGGTCAAATACTTTGCAGTATTATAATGTCCAAGTCCTTCGGTTACATGCCCCAAATTAAATGCCACCGCCGCCAATAACCGATTCCATATACAATAATCAGCTGGAGAAACCCCTGCTGTTTTTGCTTTAGATATACATTCAGACAAATATCTATAAGCTTCTTCATACTTTTTTAACGACAAATAACATCTTCCAACTAAGCCTATCATCTGGCAATATCGCCCGCTATCTTCACCATAATTCTCTTTATACTTCACAGCAGCTTTTTGAGCATATTGAAGTGCAGAATTGTAATCTCCAATATTTAGATAATAATGAATAAAAAACAACTCATAAAACGAGCCCTCGTTTTGGTTTCTTTCAAGTGACTCTAATAATTTATTCATTGTCATATTTGCGTCAGCAAAATTACCTAATTCACTCTGACATATTGTCAAATCATTCAGACAGGTTAGATACTCAATGCAATTTATTAAATCTAGACTCTCATATAATGAAGAAGATTCTTGAAATGACGCGCAAGCATCAGTCATTATTCCATTTCTGAATTGTTTCAAGCCTTTATTCAAAAGTAATCCTGCTTTCAAACTCAATAAATCTCGAAGATCGTGGATGCTTTCAACAAAAGTGTTATTAATAGCTTCTTGCGTCAACTGCTCATTGATAAGCAAAGCGGTGTCGAATTTCGCCACAGCTTCTTCATAGTCGTTTAACAAAGAACCCTCTAATGCCAAAACATCAGCCTTTATCAATTGATCATTAGAAGATTCCGACAGAAAACATTCATATTGCTTTGCTTTTGAAAGATACGTTAGTGCTTCTTCCATTTTTTCAGCGTTATAGCATGTTAGTGCCAAAGTGCTCAAACACGACACTCTCATTGATTCACTATTTGATATTTGTGGCAATAGTTTTAAAGCTTCTTCATAGTAATAAATCGCATTATTGTAATTACCAACATGCCCGTATGCATCTCCCATACACGCACAATAGATATATGCATCTTCATAAGGAGAATTCGAGTATTTAAATATCATCGGCTCCAGAATAGGAGCAATCTCATACACAAGATTATACTCATCTGCATCGTGGACGTATTCAAACAACTCTTTTATAGCATCGTAGTATAACCCGTTATCTTTGCCATAAGAATTAGCAATGGCCTCGCAATTCAATTGATGGTATTGCAAACCGAGCTCGTAATTGTTAATCTTATTATACCGCCTTGCCAATGAACCAACAACTTGAAGATACATCTTTTCAGAATAAAGGTCTTCCACTGATGTATATTTCTCTTCCAGCATTTTTTTTGCCTGTTCTCCATACATGATTTCCAACTCAATATTATTCGAAAGGCTTGACAAGATATAGTATAATGCAGATATCTTCTCATCAAACAATGGTACTTGAGCCGCATCAAGGGCATTAAAATGATCTATGGCAGTTTTTGCTTGCAAATCATACTGCCTTAATTGCTCGTAGTAGTATTTAGAAGTATAAAACGCGGCATCGACTATAGAATAATTTGAAGAGTCAATAATGCTATAATTATCGATGATTTTATTATTGTAATACAAAGCATTATCAACATTCCCAGCGTTATAATTATACTTGGAAAGAAACAGCAGAGTCTCCAGATATGCAAGAGGCCGAGAAACCATTTCAAACAAAGGGCCAGGTACTAGTTCAGCATTACTATTCTTAAAGAAATGATAGCTTACATTGTCTAGTTGGGAAGAGTACTTTGATACATTGTCCAATTCTGACAATGAAGAGCAAGACTTAATTAAATCTGAAAGACACGAGGCGTACTCAACTGAAAACGTGGTGTCATTTTGAAAATCATAGTTTCTTTCAAAAATATCAGCAGCTTCAATATAATAGTCATGGCAAGTAATAGTGTCGCCCCAAACAAGAATTGCATAACCAAGTCTCCAAAGGTCTACAGCAACCTCAACATCATTTACTCCCTTCAATTGTATTAGAATATCATGGTGTTGTTTCCCATATGTTATTGCAGTTTCTTTTTCATTCAACCTGTTAGCATTAATGATAACACTATCCAATGCTGAAAGGTATTCTTCGTTTTGCTCACCTTTCTGCGTCCGAACCAATTCCAATTGCTCCAAAGCCTTGTCAAGCGATTGAGCAACTCCATAGTAAGTAAACGAGAAAAATGCCATTAGCAATAGAAAAAACCTTTTCATGGTCATATTGTGTTATCGGTTTAAAGTGCAAAAATACAACTATTTTCATCAATTATTCCTTGTGGTAGTATCTTTACAAAGAAAAGCCCAGCCAGGAATTCATCCCAGTCGGGCAAAAACACAAGTGATGCTGTTTTGTCGTTATTGTTTTTTTGTTGGCATCACTTGTGTTCCTTAGGCGTTTACCATGACCGAAGCGTTGAGGTGCCTATCTTGTTGCCATACTGGTCCTTGTAGGTCGTCGTGGTGTTGCCCCAAGAATCGATATTGCTTGACGAGGTCTCAATACCAATACTCGACACCTCCATGGCCCGAACAGGTTCCTTTGTTGTGCTTGCTGTAGCTTGTGTGACCATCCCGACACACCGCAGTCGGCTTTTGGCATCCGCTGAAGCACAATGCCAGAATGATTAATACTATTGCGAGAGATCTTGTTTTCATTTTTGCTAATCAGTTGAATAAAAGGCCCGACCAAAATCCAGGTCTCAGCCGGGCCAAACACAAGTAAAGATAGTTAAGGGGTCTCGTTCAATAATCGTTCTTGGGTTCTCTGTAGCGTAGCGTTTTTCACCTTCAGCTGATGCTCCACCAATAAGTCATAATCGCAGTCCGTTTCGCCTAACTTGCTGGAAACGACTAATATTTCCAGTGACATCATGAAAAGGAACAGGCAGATGTAGAAGATGGCGGCAATGGTGTCCTGAAAGATGATATAACGGAACAGCACCTTCAATTCTTCGAGGAATCCGACCCTTGCCGTGGCGTATTCTTCCCTGATTTTGTCGGCAAGATTGAGCTTTTGGTTTCGCAGGCTCTCCAACTGGCCATCGTAAGTCCTCAAGGTCTCCTCGTCCAACCTCGCTTGTGAATTTAATGGATTGGGCATGGTGCTTTTTGTTACTTGGGTTTGTGTTTGGTAAATGGTCTTGCCATATTCATCAACGCCATTAGGGACACGGATAACGGTGGATTGGGTGGTTTCGATATTGGGTTTTGCGTTGATTTGTTCATAAAGACCGAGCAACTCCCTTTGCACCGAGTCTCTTTGGACGGCAATTGCATTCATTTCCTCATCAAGGAGGATGGATTGTCTTTTTATGGCTTCGTTGGCCATTTCGTCACGCGATTCTTTCATCTTCACCTCCACGTCGTTTTTGAAAATCATCTGGTCGAAGATGGTGGCTCCTAAGGTTGCCATCAGTAATGCGAGGATGATGCGCATAACGCCGGTCACTTTCGATTTGCCGACTTTAAGAATGATGAATCTTTCGATGCAAACGATGATGACTATGAAGATGACGGCGACCAAGGATTTCCCAGCCCTGTTGCTCATCCCGATGTAGCGATCTGCAAAGAGATAGCCTATTGTTCCCCAAACGATGGCAAGGATGATGATGGCCGACATGTATTTTTTCAGCGCCCGGAAACTGGCCTCTCCACATTCGGCAAGGATGGATGGGTTCCAGCCAATCAAGGCGCAACCGAAACGGGTCATGAAATTGAGATTATTCTTGGACATGGCTTTCAGGTGTTTGATAGTTACTGAGTTTATGGAGCAAATCCGCCGACTTGGCGGCGATGCCGGTTTTGAACCCTTTTTCATAGGATTTGATCATGAGCTGGAATTGTTCGTCGCCAGCGGTCAGGCCTTTCTTCATCGCTTCAATCTCCGCCAGATGTCGGGCGTAAATCTCTTTGCGTGTCTGAAGGTGGAGTGCCGTGGTGGTCAGCCCCATTGTCTCGTTGATGCGAATCATGGTGTCCAACTCCCTTATCTCGTCTTTGTATTTGACCGTGATTTGATCGAACAGGCTCTTTAGTTTGTCGTTGATGAGTTGTTTCCCGATTTCGAGATAGGAGATGTCAGGATTCACCATGGCGTCGTCATATCCTTTCTGGCAATTGTCTTGCCTTATGTAGGCATAGATTACATCTATCGGATAACCTGTGCCATACTCAATGGTGATGATTTCGTGCTTTTCTTGGCTCGAATCGGTTGTTTTGTTCGCCGTTTCCGGGTCGGCGGCAGGAGCCTGTGGCTCCTGGGTCTTGCCGCCTTTCGTTCTGAATAATTTCATGTCTTTACTATCTTTACTATTGTTGTGTGTGCGTGTCGATTTACCAAGGCCAGCTTGAGGATGTGCTGGTGCTGACGGTTCGTCCGTATGCGTCTTTGGTCGTGGTTGTGGTCTGTCCCCAAGGGCTTGTGGTGGTCGTTGACGAGCCTATTTTTCTCCCGTATTGGTCAGTATAGGAGGTGTTGACATTGCCCCAATAATCGACGCTGGTGGTTGAGGATCCGATGTTTCTTCCATACTGGTCGGAATAGGAGGTGTTGACATTGCCCCAATAATCGACGCTGGTGGTCGATGATCCAGTGCTTCTTCCGTAGGAGTCGGAATAAGTAGTGTTGAGGTTGCCCCAAGAATCGATGGAGCTTGATGAGGTGCCCAAGGTCCTACCGTAGGAATCCGTCGTGCGGGTGTCGATGGAGTTGCCCCAACTGTTGATTGTGGTGGTGGTTCTGTAGCTTTGGGCGAACGAGCCGAGCGATGCAACGAACATTGCGATTGCGATAAAGAAATACTTTTTCATTTTACCTTTGTTTTAGATGGTTGAACTTTTGTTTGTTTGAACTTGATTGCCTTTTAATGACGGGCTTTGGGAAAAGTAACCTCGTTTTGGAAACTTTTTTCGAAGTTTTTTTCTAAAACAATGAAAATCAAAACAAAAAATGGCTGAAAGTTACCTTCCAGCCACCATTTTCATGAAATCAGCCTAGATTGAACGAACCAGAAGCATATTTTTTCATCTTCAAGTTCTCCTTTCTTTAGCTTTTTCCTCCATCTCTCGTTGGTTCTTAGAGCCGCTAAATCCAGCTTCAGCGCATTTTCGATTGAAGGCTGGTGGATTTGCTATTGACATGTCTAGGCAAACTTGACGAAACCAACAAGAAGGGAGAAAAACAATATGATTTCATAAAGTCTCATCTTTAAAGAACTGAGACTCGGCGTGATATATCGTTTCACACGCACAAAGCACCAACGGGTGCAAATAATCTATTTTTTCATTTTCTGAAAAATTAGGCTGCAAAAATAATAACAAATCTAACATCCCGCAAGTGGGCACTAGAAGTTGGGGGGCGTTATTTCAACATGGTCGCCGCATCCTCACTATACCTACTATCCGACCCCGCAATCTCCTTCAGCAATCTCTTGGCCTTAAACACCTTATGCGTCTTGGCATACAGCAAGGCCTGATACCAATTCAACTCATCAGATTCCAACTTCAGCATTTGCTGGTAGTATTCAGCCTCATCTGCTATTAGATATTTGGTGTTTTGCCCTTCTCGTACGAGTTCCCTTGCCTTGTCGATATTATCTTGCGCATCAGCATAGTTGCCTTGTTGCAGGTCGTCATAAATCAATGAAAGGGTCTCTTCAACACCGCTGCCACGTGGCACGGGCTGCTCTAACTGGGCGATATAATCTCCACCCAACGAAGACATTTTCCAAGCATCATGCACGATGAAAACACCAAAGAAGAAGCAGGCTGCAGCGGCCAATGATACAAACAGTTTGACCTTCCGCACTCCACTATGAGGTGCAGATGCAGCGGTCACTTCATCAGTTACATCTGGAGTGGCTTCGGCTGGATTGTCTATCTGCTTTTCTTGTTCTTGAAGCATAGCTTTGAGTTCCTTCCGTTGGATGCCCAACACCACCTCCGAATGAAGCTCGTATGTTTTTCTATAAGCCTCATCGCTACGCAGACGCTCCTCAAACCGCGTCCTTTCCGTGTCGCTCAGTGTGCCATTCATATAGCCGTCGAACAATTCTATATCTTTTTCTGTAGTATTCATGTCTTTTCCTGTTTAAAAGTAACCCCATTCCATTAAAACACTGCCAAAACCGCTTTCTTCAGTTTTTGCATACACTTGTATTTCTGCGTTTTCACCGCATCGGTCGAAGCATAGTTCATCTGATGGGCAATCTCTTCGCCCGACAGCTTTTCCCAGTAATGCATCCGCAAAATGTCGGAGCAGGGATAGGTCATCTTGCCTACTATCTCGTCAATTTTCTGTTCGCATTCTTCTTTCTCCTCCAATTCCTCGGCATCGCCGTCTATCAGGTTTAGGTTCTGTAGGTCTGTATCCGTGGTCATTTCCTTGAATCTGCGGTCGTTGGCCATCATCTTATATTTGCCAATGCCAAAAAAGTAGGTGGACAAAGTGCTGGTCATAGTGCGCAATTTCCCCTTTTGGATGTTTTCCCATAAGGCAGTAATGGCATCTTGGTACAAATCCAACAGATAATCGTCGGCTTTGCCGTAGGTGTTTCTGAAATGGTTAAGGAACGCGCCTTTGTTGGCGGCATAGAACTCATTGATGATTTTTTGGTCGTTGTTCCTGAAACCTTCTATGATTTGCTGGTCGGTCATCATGATCAGAATAGTTTTTCGTCACTTGAATTGGGAGCCCCCTCTCGTTGGCTTTGCTGAGGGTACTTGGCTATATATAGCAAACGGTTGTCTATGGTGGCCATCACTTCCTGCCATGTGGCATCACGCATGGCTGCCCTGCTTTCCCACAAAAGGTACGACAACATGCCGTGATAATTGCCTTGGGCATCGCGATACTCGAAGTTGTTTTGGTAGGCTTTGCAGGCCGAGACAAACAGCCATGCCGTGGTTTCTCTTTTCGCACCGCCAAAGCTTCTCTCGGAGGGCATCTCAAACTTCTCTTGAACGCCTCTCACCACATCAACATCTTCATCGCCACGAGAGCCGGAACCGCTATGGCAGGCATCGGAAACGACGATGATCTTTCCTTTGTCACCCAACTTCGCTCTCAATTGGTTAAGGAAGTCAAACAGCTCGTCGTCAAGGATGTGATTCTGTCCTTTGTATTTCATGGAATAATCCTTACAGGCATCGTATGGAATCCAAGCCTCGTCATAACCATCTGGCTCGTCACCATCAAGGTCGGTAATTTGTTGGCCATGTCCTGAGAAGTGAATGTAAACTACATCGCCACGAGTAGCTTTCTTTGCAAGATCGTCCAATGCATCCATGATACCTTGCTTCGTAGCGGCTTTGTTGCTAAGGATTTGGACTTGTTCAAAGCCATTATCTTCAAGCATCTCTGTTACAATGGCGATGTCGTTGTCGCCATGAATCTGGCACCAGCCGCTTTCTTCGGGATAGTCGCCAATGCCAATCACAAGCGCGAGCTTGTTTTGGGCATTTACAAATCCACCTATTAACAAAAGTATGATTAAGAATAGTTTATGAAAATTCATAGTTTCTTATCTGTTTGGGACTGCAATAATACAAAAATCTGAAATGTGACGAGGAAAGAGCTTTGAATTATTTTAGCCAAAAAGCGACGCCGCCATGATGGGAACACGTTCCTCTTTTGTTTTTGCTAAAACTATATGTTCCATCCCGACACACCGCAGTAGCTCCTGCGGGAGTTGAAGAATAATGAGTAGGAGATTGAACTTTTTGCCCATAACTGTTTGTGTAATGTTTGACTTTTCCCTGCGGAACGGCATGGCTGGTATTTGGGGCGGGTGAATATGAACTGTGTAGTCCTGATTTGCTAACATTAGAGATGTGTGTTGCGTTTTTGTACTGGTTGTTTCGTTGATTGACAGGTGTTTGTGCTGTAATAGTGTTTATTGACAGCAACATAAAAACGAGAAATAAAAGGAGTTTTTGCATCAGTATAGGTGTTGTTGGTTTTGTTATTTAATGGGTTAGTTGTACATGTTTGAATGAGGTTGCAAAAATAAGACGGTTTTTCGAAACATTTTTGGGTTGCAACCTTGCAACCTGCAAGTTTTCTTACTTTTCCCCCAATCCTTGGTCGAGGAACACAAGGAAACGTTGAAGAAAGCCCTGTCACAGTATCAATGATTTGGGGCTTCAATGCAATCTTTCTACCTTTCCCGCCGCTGGATCACTTCTTTCAGGCGATAGCGGTCACCGGTGGCCTTGCCGATGGCGTCGATGAACTGCTGGTCGTAGCCGCGTGGGTCGCGGCCCCAAGGTTGGAAGTTGCCCTGCTCGTCTATGCGTTTCACCACTTGGTCGTTGTAGCGCACGATGAGGAACTTGGCCAACTTGTCCCAGCGCGTCATCATGCGCTCGGCGTAGGCGATGCTCTTTTGGTTGAGGTAGCTCTGCCGTTGCGCGGGCATCATCTTCTCGATGGCGACGAGCACGCTGTCTTGGTCGGTGAAGTAGTAGTCCTCCAGCTCGTCTTGCGCCTTGCGCAGGTCGCCGATCATCATCGAGTAGCGCGGATAGACCATGTTGGCCACCCAGTTGTTCATCCAGAAGGCCGACTTGTCGCTGAACTCGTTGTGGGCGTTGTTCTCGGGACGGAACGGGTCAGGCACCTGCGTGATGCAGCAATAGAGCGGCACGTAGGCCACCATGTTGGCGTCGTCGCAGTTGAACCACGTCACGCCGCCCACGTCGTCGGGCAGCCACGAGCGCATCTGGCAGGTCATGGTGAAGCCCGACTGCTGTGTGGCGATGGGACGCTCGCGGAAGTAGTCGAGGCTGTCGCTGTCCTTGAAGTGCATCGGCAGCGGACGGATGGGCATCCCCCAAGGGCCTGCTGTCATGTCGGCGGTCATGTCCAAGGCCGTGCCCTCGAAGTGGTCGCGCATGTCGCGTTGCAGGTCGCGCAACGAGAGGAGCGCGTCGGGCTTGACCCACAAGGGCAGGTGGTCGCATTCGCTGAAGTCGCCGTTAAGGTAGGGGAGGTACTTGTCCATCTCCTCGTGGCTTGTATGGTGGCGGAAGAAGCTCCACACGCGGGCGTCGGCGTAGCGCACGTTCTCGAAGTCGATGGGGCAGTAGGCGTCGCGGAACGAGAAATCGGCGTCCTTGCCGGTGAAAAAGCCCTTTTCGCGGGCGAAGCTCACCACGTCGGCGGCATAGACGCATTCCACCTCGGGACGGTTCAAGTGCTTGAAGCTCTTGTTGCTGATGCTGTTGTATCGGCCTTTCTTCTCCATAGGGAATTGGCGGATGCGGCTCAGGTTGGCGTGGGCGCAGATGCAGTCGTCGGGGATGCGCAGGGCCACCCACACGGCGCCTTTCCTGCCCGGACCCTTGCCGACGATTTCCATAATCCACGCCTCGTTGGGGTCGCACACGGTGATGCTCTCGCCGCTGCTGTTGTAGCCGTATTCCTCGACCAACTCGGCCATGCAACGGATGGCCTCACGCGCGGTGGAAGAGCGTTGCAGGGCCAAGCGCATCAGCGTGAAGTAGTCGAGTAGGCCTTCGCGGTTGACCAACTCCAAGCGACCGTCGAAGGTGGTTTCCACGATGGTCACCTGACGCTCGTTCATCAGGCCCACCACGTTGTAGGTGTATTCCACCTGTCTCACGTATTGCCCTTCGTGGGAGGGGCCCCAGCCGTTGACGGCAATCAGCTCGCCTTCGGCGTGTCGGCCCGAGGGTGTGTAGAACAGCGAGCCGGCGAAGCCGAAGCCGTCGCAGTTGTAGGTACACATCACGCTGCCGTCGGCGGAGGCTTTCTTCCCGACGATGAGGTTGGTGCAGGCCCAGGTTTGGAGGCCTAAGGCCAGTAAAAGAGTGGTGATAAATGCTTTCTTCATATCAATGTGATTTTGTTAATTCGTTGAGTAGTCCTTGGCACCCCTCCAAAACGTCGTTCCAAGTGGCTTCGAAGTCGCCGGTGTACCAGGGGTCGGCCACGTCGCCGGGGCGGTGGGTGTGGTCCATCAAGAGGCTGATTTTGTGGTCGGTGTCGTCGCCGAACATCCGCCTTAGGTTGCGCAGGTTGTTGCGGTCCATGGCGACAATCATGTCGTAATGATGGTAGTCGTCGCGGGTCATCTGTCGGGCGGTCTTGCCTTCGCAGCCGATGCCGTGCTCGGCCAACTTGCGCCGTGCCGGTGGATACACGGGGTTGCCGATTTCCTCGGTGGAGGTGGCGGCAGAGGCAATCTCGAACTGGTCGGCAAGCCCCGCTTCTTCGACTAAGCGCTTCATCACGAACTCTGCCATGGGGCTGCGGCAGATGTTGCCGTGGCATACGAAGAGGATTTTCATCTTTCTGTCGGTTATTTTGCCGCAAAGATAGTCAATTTGGCGGTTTGTCGAAAAAAAAGGTTGGGACAAACTCTCCTTTTGCCCCAACCCACTCATAATCTTTACGTTGGTTTCCCTTATTCTAAAATGTTTGGCAAACGGTAGCTCGTTTGTGCCTCTATTTTCCTAAGAATCTCCTTGAAATCTTCAGAGATAAGTCCCCAAATCTTGACGGCGATGTCGTCGGGGATGGCTTTATAGAAGGCCTCTGCAATGCCGCCCGTGATGCAAGCGAGCGTGTCGCTGTCGCCGCCGAGCGAGACCGCCAATCGGATGGCCGACTCGAAGTCGGTGCTGTCGAAGAAGGCTAACATCGCTTCGGGCACTGTGCCTTGGCACGATGAATCCCAATCGTAAACGGGACGGATTTCGTTGCAAGTGCGGTTGAGATTGTAGCCGTATTTCGTTGAGATGTAATTTCTTATCTCTTCCTTGCTTTTGCCGTTGCGGGCCAAGAAGATGGCCGCTGCCGTCGATTGCGCCCCCTTGATACCTTCTGGGTGGTTGTGCGTGATGGCTGCCGAAAGTCCAGCCACACGCTCTGTCTCTTCAAGGGTGTCGAACATCCAGCCGCAGGCACTGCAACGCATGGCCGCGCCATTGCCCCACGAGTTGTAGGGATGGCGTTCACCTCCAAAACCAAGGCTTTTGGGCATGAACAGCCAGCGGTGAAACCCTCCGCCATAGCCGCCCATCGGGCAGGGATATTTTTGGGCGAAACCGACCATGCTCGCTTCCAAGGTGTCCATGCCATGCTGCGGGTCGTTCAAGAGCCACTCGGCCACGGCCATCGTCATAATGCTGTCGTCGGTGTAATTGTTTCTTGGGCTAAACAGTTGGAAATCTGTCGTTTTGATGTTGTTGAATTCATATACCGAACCCACGGTATCTCCTATGATTGCTCCTAACATATTTAGTTGATTTAATGATTTACAATTCAAAGATTTAAAATTTAAAATTCATCATTCCGCATTATCTGTCAACTGCAAACTGCAAACTGCCAACTGCCAACTGCCAACTGTCAACTGAACAACTGTCAACTGTCAACTCCAAACTCAAACCAGCTCCTCCCAAAACTCCTGTGGCAGGTGGATGTTCTCCATGTTGACGGCTCCGGCAAACAGCGGGGCAATCTCGGCGTCGGTGAAGCCGGCGATGCCACAGCCGATGCGGGTCACCAAGAAAGTCATCTCGGGATGGCAGTCGGCGAAACGGATGAACTCGTCCACATAGGGCTTGATGGTGTTCACGCCACCCTGCATCGTGGGGATGGCATAGCTTTGCCCTTGCAGCCCAACGCCTTGGCCCATGATGGCCCCGAACCTCTCCACGGCTGCGCGGGCC